>Ga0209136_1000322_pt1 | contig 34629 bp, 29 predicted proteins | sample SaaInl0LU_22_DNA_FD_184640 | JGI IMG/M metagenome (GOLD analysis project Ga0209136, IMG submission 184640) | Marine microbial communities from expanding oxygen minimum zones in the Saanich Inlet - ESP_90LU_22_DNA (SPAdes) (version 2) | ecosystem: Environmental > Aquatic > Marine > Intertidal... | reverse complement strand
ACAAGAGTGAGTTTTTTGACGGAAACTTTACACCTCGACTTGGGTTGTTGTACAACTTCAATGACAATCAAAACCTGCGAGTATCTTACCAAACTGGATTTAGAAACCCATCTTCTCAAGACCAGTTTATTGGCTTGAATGTAGGAAGCGCTATTTTGTTAGGTTCTTCATCTGACAACATCAAACGTTTCAATATGAATGTTCAAGGAGAAAACGTTACAGGGCAATATGTATTTGACAATGCACTCTCTTTGAGCAGCGTTTTGGCAGGAGCTCCAGTAGCCGCGAATCTTGAAAACGTGGTTCCTGAACAAGTAGAATCGTATGAATTTGGGTACCGTATCAATCAATCGAATTTTGATATTGATTTGAATGGGTATTTCAGTAAGTACACCAATTTCTTAGCGGGTCAAAATGTTTTGGTTCCATTACAAAATGGAAAAACTCAAGTTTTTCAAGTTGACGGAAATACAGACGAAATTGTAAATACGTATGGTATGAATCTAGGAATAAATACCAAAATTAGTGACAACATCAAAGTAGGTGTGGTTTACGAGTACAATAAAATGGATTATGCAGCGCCAGCAAATTCGGATTACGAGCCAGGATTTAATACTCCTGAAAACCGTGTAAAATTGAATGTGAGCACTAGCAACCTAATTGGTAAATTAAACCTAGGTATGAATGTTCGTTGGAACGAAGCCTACTATTATGAGTCAACATTTGTAGACGGGATGGTTCCAGAAAATACAGTGCTTGATATGCAAGCAAACTACCCTATAAGCAATGCTACGACTGTAAAAGTTGGAGCAACCAACTTATTTGGAAAAGATTATGTCCAAATTCCTGGAAGTGGAATGATTGGTCAAATGTCTTACATTTCTCTTACGTACAATCCGTAAAATAGAAGGCGCAAATAGTAAAAACACCCTGATTCAATTAGGGTGTTTTTTTTGGTCTAAAAAAGCAAAAAAACAACTTTTTTATTCCATTTAAACTGCTATCTTTGCAGCTTTAAAAATGAGGTAAAACTCACATACAAACAGAACTAACATTTAATAGTTACAACAATGTCTAAATTAACAGGGAAAGTTGCTCAAATTATTGGACCAGTAATTGATGTCGCATTTACAACAGGAGAAGGTCTTCCTCAAATTTTCGATTCGTTGGAAATTACAAGAGAGAATGGAACTATTTTGGTACTAGAAGTTGAACAACACATTGGTGAAGATACCGTAAGATGTATTGCCATGGATTCAACCGACGGTTTGAGTAGAGGAACAGCAGCAGTTGCTACAGGAAACCCAATAAAAGTTCCCGTAGGGGATAATATTTACGGTCGTTTGTTCAACGTAAATGGGGACCCGATTGATGGTTTGAAATCTTTGCCAAAAGACGGAGCGAATGGAATGTCCATTCACCGTGATGCACCGAAGTTTGAAGACTTGTCTGTTTCTACAGAAGTTTTGTTTACAGGAATTAAAGTAATTGATTTGATTGAGCCTTACTCAAAAGGAGGTAAAATTGGATTGTTCGGTGGTGCCGGTGTTGGTAAAACCGTATTGATTCAAGAATTGATCAACAATATAGCAAAAGGACATGGTGGTCTTTCTGTATTCGCAGGAGTAGGTGAAAGAACCCGTGAAGGAAATGACTTGATGCGTGAAATGATTGAAGCTGGGATTATCCAATATGGAGAAGAATTTGAGCATTCAATGGAAGCAGGCGGATGGGACTTGGAAAAAATCGATCATGAGAAAATGAAAGATTCCAAGGTGACCTTTGTATTCGGACAAATGAACGAACCTCCTGGAGCACGTGCACGTGTGGCCTTGTCTGGTTTGACAATTGCAGAATACTTCCGTGATGGAGCAGGAGACGCTCAAGGAAAAGATGTTTTGTTTTTCGTCGACAACATCTTCCGTTTTACACAAGCAGGTTCTGAGGTGTCTGCCTTGTTAGGTCGTATGCCTTCAGCTGTAGGGTACCAACCAACGTTGGCTACAGAGATGGGAGCGATGCAAGAGCGTATTACTTCTACCAAAACAGGGTCTATTACTTCCGTGCAAGCCGTATACGTGCCTGCAGATGATTTGACAGATCCAGCACCCGCAACAACATTTGCTCACTTGGATGCAACAACCGTATTGTCTCGTAAAATTGCGGAATTGGGAATCTATCCAGCAGTAGATCCTTTGGATTCTACGTCTCGTATTTTGACGGAAGACATCCTAGGGAAAGAACATTATGCATGTGCGCAAAACGTGAAAGAGCTTTTACAGCGTTACAAGGAATTGCAGGATATCATCGCTATTTTAGGGATGGAAGAATTGAGTGAAGAAGACAAATTGGTAGTACACAGAGCTCGTAGAGCGCAACGATTCTTATCACAACCTTTCCATGTTGCCGAACAGTTTACAGGGATTCCAGGAGTTTTGGTAGATATCAAAGATACCATCAAAGGATTCAACATGATCATGAATGGCGAATTGGATCAATATCCAGAAGCAGCTTTCAACTTAAGAGGATCTATCCAAGAAGCAATTGATGCTGGAGAGAAAATGTTAGCAGAAGCTTAAACCAAAGAATAAAAACGACAAGAATATGTTTTTAGAAATTGTATCCCCAGAAGCAATATTATTTAGTCAAGAAGTTGCGTCTGTATCAGCTCCAGGAATCAACGGTGAGTTTCAATTGTTGAACAATCACGCCGCCATTGTTTCTGTATTAGGGAAAGGAAACATTCGGATTCAAGGAAAAGAAATTGAAATTCAAGAAGCATTTCAATCTCACTTTTCCAATGAAAACGAGCAGTATGTTTTGGCAATCGCTAGTGGTACCATAGAAATGAAAGACAATAAGGTAATCGTTCTTGTGGATTGATTATTTTCAAACTTTATATCAAAAAACTCCAAGTAGGTATGCTTGGAGTTTTTTGTTTTTTAAAACTTTTATTTTTTTTAAATAAAACCCATTACATTTGCTTCAGAAAAGCGGCAGGCATTCAAGATGAATAGATTTCCAGAAGAATTAAGAAGAAAAATCAACCAGCGAAAAGAAGACAGTTCCTTTCGAAATTTGAGTACAATGCCCTCAGGAGTTGATTTTGTTTCCAATGATTATTTGGGTTTTTCTAAAAAGGTGTCCATTTGCAATACTGCAAATGAAATCCTTGCTCAAAATGCTTTTAGAAACGGAAGTACGGGTGCTCGTTTGCTCTCTGGAAATCATCCGCTTCACGAATGTGTGGAAAATCAATTGGCGAAGTACCACCAAGCAGAAGCAGCATTGCTTTTCAATTCGGGATATGATGCCAATATTGGTTTGTTTTCTGCCATACTTCAGAAAGGAGCGACCATTTTATACGATGAATTGATCCACGCTTCTATACGGGATGGCATTCGTTTATCGAATGCAAAAGCCTTCAAATTCAAACACAATTGCTTGGAAGATTTGTATAAAAAGCGGAACAAAGTATCCGGTCCAGTATACATTGCTGTAGAGTCCGTTTATTCGATGGATGGAGACAGTGCTCCTTTGAAAGAGTTGGTAGATTTCTCTTTAGAAAACAATGGTTTTTTAATTGTAGACGAAGCACATTCGAATGGGGTTTTTGGGCAAAATGGCAGCGGTATGCTTCAAGACTTGCATCTTGAACAAAAAGTGTTTGCAAGGGTGCACACCTTTGGAAAAGCCCTAGGTTGTCATGGAGCGGCAGTGTTCGGATCCAAGGAACTAAAGGAATATTTGGTTAATTTTTCGCGTTCTTTCATATACACCACGGCGGCATCTTTGCATTCGGTAGCCATTATTTCGGCGGCATATCAAGAGTTGCCCACCTCCAAAGAAAGAGAAGCTTTGGAACAAAACATTCACTTTTTCAAAGAAGAAATTTTAAGAAACAAACTACAACATTTGTTTGTAGAGAGTGAGAGCGCCATTCAGTGCTGCCTGATTTCAGGAAATCAAAAAGTAAAAAGCATTGCACTCGCATTGCAAAAAAAAGGATACCAGTTGAAACCCATTTTATCACCCACAGTTCCAAAAGGAAAAGAGCGCTTGAGATTTTGTTTGCACAGCTATAATATAAAAGAAGAAATAGCAGAAGTATTAGGTCTATTGGCTACTTTTGTCTAGCAAATAAAAACATGCTTTTCCAAAGCGTGATACAAGATTAAAAAAGGGAAGCAGGTGTGCAGTGGAACAAAGAAAATACAACCAAAACGATGAAAATTTTTATTACAGGGATTTCTACTGAAGTTGGAAAAACATTGATTTCAGCCATCGTAACAGAAGCTTTAGAAGCCGATTATTGGAAGCCAATTCAGGCTGGAGAGCTGGACAATTCTGACACACATAAAGTAAAGGCATTGATTTCGAACAAGAAATCAAAATTTCATCCCAACGCATATGCCTTGCATACGCCTATGAGCCCCCATGCCGCTGCAGAAATAGACAAGGTTGTTATTGAGATGAATGCGATCAATACTCCAAAAACAAAAAATCATTTGGTAATTGAAGGAGCAGGAGGTTTGTTGGTTCCACTCAATGAGGAAAACACAATTTTAGACATCATTGCAGACGATTGTAAGGTAATTGTTGTCTCAAGACATTATCTGGGGAGTATCAATCACACCTTAATGACTTTGAAGATTCTACAAGAAAGAGGTCTTGAAGTAGGTGTTATTTTTAGCGGAGATCCACACCCTTCTACAGAATCCATCATTCAAAAAATGACAGGAGTTTCTGTAATGGGTCGGGTAGCAGAAGAGGTGGAAATCAATAAAGACGTCATCAAACGGTACGCGGACTTGTTTCGTGAAAAATTGTTGAACATATAAATACAGACACAAAAAACGGTTCATGACATTATCAGAAAGAGATCAAAAACATTTGTGGCATCCTTTGACACAGCACAAGTTGCACGCCAAGCATTTGGCGATTACCGCAGCCAAAGGAGTGTGGCTGCATGATGAAGATGGGAATTCTTATATCGATGGAATTGCATCGTGGTACACATGTATGTACGGACATTGCAACAAATACATTCTTCAGAAGATAAGCGAGCAATTGTCCAAACTAGATCAAGTTGTTTTTAGCGGCTTCACCCATGAACCTGCCGTAAAAATGTCCGAAAAATTGATGGCAATTCTTCCCGACAATCAACAGAAAATATTTTTTTCCGACAATGGTTCTACTTCTGTAGATATTGCTGTAAAAATGGCGTTGCAATACCATTTCAACCAAGGAGAAAAAAGACCGAAAATCATTGCATTGGAGCATGCATTTCACGGAGATACTTTTGGAGCGATGTCTGTATCCGGATTGTCTGTTTACAATGGGCCTTTTGAAGATTTTTTATTGGATATAGATCGGATCGCAGTGCCAAATCAAGAAAATTTTGAAGCGGTCAAAAGGAAATTCACTTCCTTGGTTACTTCAGGGCAAGTTGCAGCGTTTATTTTTGAGCCTTTGGTGCAAGGTGCTGCAGCCATGAAAATGTACGATGGAAAGTTGTTAGACGAGTTGATAGGCATTGCAAAACAGCACCATGTATTGACCATTGCAGACGAGGTAATGACAGGGTTTGGGAAAACGGGAAAATATTTTGCATCTGATTATTTGCAAAACCTTCCCGACATCATGTGTTTGTCCAAGTCGTTGACAGGAGGTGTTGTGCCGATGGCCTTGACTACCTGTACGCAGAAAATATACGATGCATTTTTGGCAGATGAGATTGGAAAAGGTTTTTTTCATGGGCACACCTATTCTGCAAATCCGTTGGGATGTACGGCTATTTCAGCAGGAATTGATTTGTTGGTTTCGGATGAGATGCAAGAAAATATACAAAGAATTTCGAAACAGCATCAGCTTTTTGAAATTAAAATTAAGAAGCATCCCAAAGTAAAAGCTACGCGACAACTCGGGGTAATTGTAGCCCTGGATCTAGCTGTTGAAATGGATCGTTATGGTGCCTTGCGAGATCAGTTGTTTTCTTTTTTTATGGAGAATGGCGTTTGTCTGAGGCCTTTAGGAAATACGATTTATATATTGCCTCCCTTTGTTATTTCTGACGAGGAATTGCAAAAAATTTATTCAACGGTTGAAAAAGCATTGGCCTTGTTGGAGGGAGACGAAGGTCTTGTAAAAACATAAAAGAAGGGTGATTTTAGAAAAACCATCCTTCTTTTAAGAGCGTGTTGTTCAAAGCTGTTCTTCGAGCAAACTTCTAACAAACGGATTTTTGTCTTCTATTTTTAAGGTTTGCAAGGCTTCGTTAAATTTGATTTTTAGCCCACTACTTCCCAATAGATATTTGATAATTTCTACTTTTAAAGTACTATTGTTCGAGCCGAGTGTATTTTTTATAAATTTTTCGAAGATTTTATTTTCTTGACCTTCAACACCTGTTGCGAGTGCCAAAAGGCACGATAAGATTTCTTTGTTAGATTTTGCAACTTCCATAGGAACGAGCAAAGCTTCGAAAGGAATGTTTTTGCTCAATGCAGCAATGGCCTCTTTCAAGCCATTTCTTTCTTCGTCATTTCTGGCTTTTAAGTATTTTCCAGCAAGAGGACCTACTTTTTCAAAGGACTCATTGCGCGTGATTGCCTTGGCTTTCTTTTCAATTTTAGCAAAAGAGTCGGTCAAGCCAACAGTTTTGTTAAAAATCAAGCGATCCGGAGAAGACTCTCTATCCATGCAGAAATAACCTTTTCGTTGGAATTGGAATTTGTCGCCTGCTTGCGCTGTTTTCAAACTAGGTTCTACAAAAGCACTTCCGATTGCCAAAGAGTTTGAATTGATAAACTCTTTGAAATCTTTTTCTTTATTTCCATCGGGGGCTTCTTCTGTAAACAGCCTGTCGTACAAGCGGACTTCTGCTTTCTGAGCGTGCTGTATAGACACCCAATGCAAGGTTCCTTTTACACGCCGTGTACTCGCTTCGGTACCACTTCCACTTTTAGAATCTTCATCATAGGTGCAATGTACTTCTGTAATATTTCCATCGGCATCTTTTACCACATCATGTGCTTTGATGATGTAGGTGTTTTTCAAACGCACCTCACCTCCCAACTTTAGTCGGAAGAATTTTTTATTTGCCTGTTCTCTAAAGTCTTCTTTTTCAATATAAATTTCTCTCGAAAAAGGAACCTCTCTGTTCCCTGCACTCGGATCTTCTGGGTTGTTTTCAGCAGTTACCCATTCTTCCTTTTCTTTAGGGTAATTGGTGATGATCAGTTTCAAAGGATCTAAAACCGCCATCACGCGCGGAGCCGTTTTGTTCAAGTCATCTTTGATGCAATATTCCAACAAAGCAACATCGGTTACGTTGTCTCTTTTCGAAATACCAGCGGTTTCACTAAATTTTCGAATGGAAGCTGGCGTGTATCCTCTCCTTCTCAAACCTGAGATGGTAGGCATTCTCGGGTCGTCCCAGCCATTGACGATTTTCTCTTCAACCAATTGCAGCAATTTCCGTTTGCTCATGACGGTATAACTTAAGTTTCTGCGTGCAAATTCTCGTTGCTTGGGTCTTAGTTTTGTGGGGTCGCTTATTTGGTTCACATACCACTCGTACAAATCCCGGTGACTTTTGAATTCTAGGGTACAGATAGAATGCGAAATTTGCTCCAAATAATCCGATTCACCATGTGTCCAATCGTACATTGGATAGATGCACCAATCGTTTCCAGTTCTATGGTGTTCTTTTTTAAGAATGCGATACATAATTGGGTCACGCATGTGCATATTTACATGTTGCATGTCAATTTTGGCACGCAGTACATGAGAACCTTCCTCAAAATCACCATTTTTCATCTGTTGAAAGAGAGCCAAATTGTCTTCGACAGAGCGGTTTCTATTCGGGCTATCAACTCCCGGTTCTGTGGGGGTTCCTTTTTGGACAGCCATTTCCTCAGAAGAAAGGTTGTCTACATAGGCTTTCCCTTCTTGGATAAGTTCTAGCGTCCAATCGTACAACTGTTGAAAATAATCAGAAGAAAAAAATTCTTTGTCCCATTGAAATCCTAGCCATTTTACGTCTCTGCGAATCGCATCTACATATTCTTGCTCTTCTTTAGCAGGGTTTGTATCGTCAAAACGGAGGTTCACTGGAGCCTTGTATTTCAGTCCCAAACCAAAATTAAGACAAATAGAAGCTGCATGTCCAATATGCAGGTATCCATTCGGTTCAGGGGGAAAACGAAAACGCAGTTTGTCAGGAGACAAACCGTTTTTAAGATCTTCCTCAATGATTTGTTCAATAAAGTTCAAAGACTTTTTTTCATCTGTCATCTTCAACGAGTTGAAAGGGTTTGTAAAGCTACAAATTTAAAGAAAATAGAATAAAAAATAGCGGAATTATAGAAGCCATTGTTGCGAATGAAGTTGGTGGTTTTAAGGAGTGATTTTTTCGTCAAATTTTTGATTCTTTTTTGAAAACAAGAACTTGTTTGGATGAAGATATTTTTCCAATGTTCCGAAGGCTTCTCGTTTGAGTTTCCGTAAATTTGCAATCAAACGAAATACAAATGGGAACCATCAAAGTTGAAAACATACGCACATATTCTTACCACGGTTGTTTGGAGGAAGAGGCAAAAATAGGGTCTGATTATCGTGTCGATATTGCCGTAAAAGCAGATTTAGAAAAATCTTCTTGTAGCGATCAGTTGTCCGATACCGTAGATTACGTTCATTTGAATTTGATAGCAAAACAAGAGATGGCAATTCGATCGGAGTTGTTGGAACATGTTGCCAAAAGAATCATTGACAGAGTTTTGGTTGAAATACCGACAGTCCAAAAAGTAAAAGTTGCCGTTTCAAAGATAAATCCGCCTATTGGAGGAGATGTTGAACAAGTTACGGTAGTGCTTTCTGAAAAGAGAAAATAATACTTGAAAGTTCTTGTGCAAATAGTAAAAATGTCTAAATTTGCAACCGCAATGGCGTTGTGGCCGAGTGGCTAGGCAGTGGTCTGCAAAACCATCTACAGCGGTTCGAATCCGCTCGACGCCTCTAAAAAACCATCTTTATTCAAGATGGTTTTTTTATTTCTTTAACACATTTCTTCCAAAAAAAATAGCACCTTTGTTGGCATTCCCATTTCTGCTCAACAGAGATGTGGCCATAAATGTAGAATTTCTTACATTCGTAGGGGGAAGGTGCATCACCGAGAATTTAAAAAAAAAGAGCTTTTGAAAATTTATCCTATTGAAACCGGGCGTATCAAACTTGATGGAGGAGCTATGTTTGGTGTAGTTCCCAAGAGTATTTGGCAGCGCACAAATCCAGCAGATGCCAATAACAAGATTGATATTTCTTTGCGATGTTTGTTGATTGAAGATGAAGAACAATTGATCTTGATTGATACAGGAATAGGGAACAAACAGTCCGAATCTTTTTTTGCTCATTTTGACGTGTCAAGAGAATTTTCTCTAGAACGATCACTGGCCAACCATGGTTTCCATAAAGATGACATTACAGATGTCTTTTTAACCCATTTGCACTTCGATCACTGTGGCGGAGCTGTCGAGTGGGATGCTGCAAAAAAAGTGTACCAACCCGCTTTTAAAAATGCACGATTTTGGTCGAATCAAGACCATTGGAAATGGGCAACCAAGCCGAATCCAAGAGAAAAAGCCTCTTTTTTGTCAGAGAATATTTTGCCCATACAAGAAAGTGGTCAATTGAATTTTATTGAAGTCAACGGTGAAAATTATTTGAAAAATACTGCGTTGGGCTTTGATGTATTCACCATGGACGGACACACGGAAAAACAAATGTTACCACACATTCGTTACAGAGGGAAAACCATTGTTTTCATGGCCGATTTGTTGCCGACGATTGGACACATTCCATTGCCTTATGTAATGAGTTATGATACGCGACCTCTGCTAACAATGCAAGAAAAAGAGCGTTTTTTACAGGAGGCGGTAGCTCAAGAATACTTGTTGTTTTTACAGCACGATGCTTCCAACGAATTGTGCACCATCAAACAAACAGAAAAAGGATTTCGTTTGAAGGAAACCTTTTCTTTTACAGATCATTTCACAGTATAAAAAATTAAAATATATGAAACGTTTCAATCCAAGGTATTTCGCTGTTTTCTTTTTAGTTTTTCTCGGAAGTTGTTCATCTATTCGGAAGATCCCCGTGCCCAAACCAATTTGGAATGCGGTTGAATTGCCTTCCAAAAAAGGAGAACTTACCGAAGTTCAAAAACAGACTTGGGGGCATGCAGATCTTGCGAAAGATACCATTCCAGGGATGAGTATTGATAAAGCATATGATTTTTTAAAGGAGAAAAAAGCGACAGAAATTATCGTTGCCGTAAATGATTCAGGAATCGAATTGGAACACGATGCCTTGAAAAATGTGTTGTGGGCCAATGAAGACGAAATACCAGGAAACGGAATAGACGACGATAAAAACGGTTATGTCGATGATGTTCATGGATGGAATTTTCTTGGTGATATCTACGATGAGAATCTTGAAATCACTCGATTGATAAAACAAAAATCACCAAAATTTGAAGGCAAGACAGCAGCTGAAATTTCAGAGGCTGATAAAAAAGAATACCAGGAGTATATGAAACTCAAAGAAGTGTTTGACTCGAAATTAGACAAGGCCTCTGAGAGTAAAAATAAATACACCTCCTATTATGACATGTATGCATTGGTACATAATGCGATGGTAAATAACACGGGCAAAGAAGATTATACCTTGGAGGATGTCATGGGTATTGTGACAATGGATGAGGTATTGAGCAAACAAAAAGAAATGACCATTCGAGTGCTGAATAGCGGAACGAGCTATCAAGAAGAAATGTCTAATTTGAGAGGAGGTGTCGATTATTACACATCACAAGTAGATGCTTTTTATAATTTGGATTTCCATCCAAGGAGTACCTTGTTGGGAGATGATGAGTTTGATATGTCAATCACAAATTACGGAGATGGTGACCCAAGCAACCGGGAAAAAGATGAAATTCACGGCACACATGTCGCAGGAATCATTTTGGCTGAAAAAAGCACTGAAAAAGGAGTGCGTGGAATCGCAAAGAATGTGAAATTAATGTCAGTACGCTGTGTTCCGAACGGAGATGAGTATGACAAAGACGTGGCATTGGGATTTAGATATGCCGTTGACAACGGTGCAAAAGTAATCAATACAAGTTTTGGCAAAGGGTATTCTCCAAATGTGGAATGGGTTTATGAAGCCATTCGCTATGCGGAAAAACACGACGTATTGATCGTAAATGCAGCAGGCAACAACGCACAAAATATTGATGAGATAGGTGTATTTCCAAACGATGCCCCAGATTTGACAAATGAAATTTCTGACAATATGATTACGGTTGGAGCGATGAGTTCTTCTTACGACGAAAACCTCTTGGCAACATTTTCCAATTATGGAAAAAGAAATGTAGATATTTTTGCTCCTGGCGTAAAAATTTACGCACCAGTTACTGAGAATGCCTACCAGTTCTTGAGTGGAACTTCGATGGCTTCGCCCTCAACAGCCGGTGTTGCAGCCATGATTCGTTCTTATTACCCGAAACTTTCGGCCAAACAAGTAAAGCATATTTTGATGAATTCCGGAACGCTTATTCCTTTCAAGGTTGTTCAGCCAGGAACAAAGGACACCCTGGTGTCCTTGTCGGAATTGTGTGTGACAGGAAGAATTGTAAATGCATACAATGCTATTCGAATGGCGGAAAGGATGCTATCGAAAAAATAAGTTTAATTTCTGATATCAGACAAATGAGAATACTGTTTTTGAGCTTGGCATTTGTGTTTTTTCATCCGAATTATTCACGGGCACAAAAAAGTTCTTATTGGCAACAAGAGGTGGATTATGTCATGGAGGTTGATGTGGATGTAGATACCTATCAATACAAGGGGATTCAAAAATTGACGTATACAAACAATTCTCCAGATGTCTTAAAAAAAGTCTATTATCATTTGTATTTCAATGCATTTCAGCCCAATTCTGAAATGGACATACGCCTGCAAAACATCAAAGATCCAGATCCACGTATGATGACCAATACAGGGACTTTGGAAACCCCCGTATTGCAAAGCAGCATCTCTCTTCTGAGGCCAAATGAAATAGGATTTTTACAAATAAATTCATTGACTCAAAATAAAAAATTACTCCGCTATACAGTTGATGGAACTATTTTGGAGGTCTTTTTAGACAAGCCTATTCAGCCCGGAAAGAAGGCTGTTTTTGAGATGGAATTTTTAGGACAGGTACCGCAACAAATAAGACGATCTGGAAGGAACAACAGGGAAGGTGTTGCTTTGTCAATGACACAATGGTACCCTAAAATGGCCGTGTATGATCTTGATGGATGGCACACCCAATCTTATATTGGCAGAGAATTTTATGGGGAGTGGGGAGATTTTGATGTGACCTTGCATATCGATAAAAAATATGTAGTCGGTGGAACCGGTGTGATACAAAACCCCAAAGAGGTAGGGCATGGTTACGAGCCAAAAAGTTCGCGGTTGAAAAAGAAAAAAGGGAACAAATTGAAATGGCATTTCAAAGCGCCCAATGTGCACGATTTTACATGGGCAGCAGATCCATATTTTTTGCACGATATCATTTCGACGAGCAGTGGAACCAAGCTTCACTTTTTCTACAAAAGCACGTTGAAAGCTCCTTTTTTGAAAAACTGGAAAGATTTGCAGCCCAAAACAGCTGCTCTTTTGGAATATTACAACAAGCAGATTGGCGTTTATCCCTACCCACAGTACGCTGTCATACAAGGAGGAGACGGAGGGATGGAGTACGGCATGTGTACTCTGGTCACTGGAGAAAGGAGCTTTGGAAGTTTGGTGGGGGTCGTTGCGCATGAATTGGCACATTCTTGGTTTCAGTTTGTTTTGGCGAGCAATGAAAGCAGGTATCCATGGATGGACGAAGGGTTTACAACTTATATCTCAAACAAGGCAGAAAAGGTCGTACTCGAAAAGTTTTCTGAAAACCCAAACAAAGGGAGCTATGACAGTTACTATCAATTTGTGAAGTACAATATCAGCGAGCCGATGACAACTCATGCAGATTATTACCGTTACAATTACGTTTATGGGGTTTCTAGTTACGACAAAGGCGCTTTGTTTTTGAGTCAACTTGAGTATATTATCGGAAAAGAGTGTTTGGAAAAAACGCTGAAGAAGTATTATTCAAAATTTAAATTCAAGCATCCAACACCTCGGGACTTTCTAAGAACAGCTGAGGAAATTTCAGGTTTGTCACTGGATTGGTATTTCAATAATTGGATAGAGACAACAAATAAGATTGATTACAGTGTATCGGTAAAAAAAGGAAATGAAATTGTTCTCGAAAGAATAGGCTCGATGCACATGCCGATAGATCTTTTCGTTTCTTACGAAGATGGAACAGAAGCCTATTTTTACATTCCGATTGTTGCCATGCGGGGGGCAAAAGAATCCGGAGCAACACTTTTGAAAGATTGGTCGTGGGTGGCTCCGCAATATCGTTTTTCAGTTCAAAAAAAGATCCAATCTGTTGCCATCGATCCGTTAGAGTTCATGGCAGATGTCGATCAAAGCAACAATCGTTTTCCCAGGAAGTAGTGTCGTGTTTTCAAGAGCAAATCAAACATCGTCAAAATCGATGGTGATTTTTTCAGTAGTCGGGTGTGCCAGACAAGACAAAACAAGGCCTTCTTCTAAGTCACTTTCGCTAAGGATAGAGTTAGAAGTCATGCGCGCTTTTCCTTCGGTTACTTTGCACATGCAACTGCTACAAACTCCTCCTTGACAGGAATAGGGAACATCCAAATTGTTGCGCAATGAAGCAGCCAAGAGAGTGTCGTTTTTGTCCATAGAAAAGGTCGTTTCTTCATCATCAACCACAACTGTTATTTCAGAAACTCCTTCATGATTAGAAATCTCCTCAGTATTGGTAGATGAAAAAAACAACTCAAAATGAATGTTTTCTTTTAAGAAGCCATTTTCTGTTAGTGACGTTGAAACAGTTTGTATCATTTTTTCAGGGCCGCAGAGAAAAGCCTCGTCAAAATCAAGATGGTTGAATTTTTCTCGCACAATTGAATGCACAGTAGCTTTGTCGATTCTTCCAAATTCAGCCCCTTTTATTTCTTCTTGACTAAACACATATTTTATGTTTAAACGAGCAATAAACTTTTGCGTCAAAGCATCCAGTTCTTCTTTAAAGATGGTTTCTTGATTGCTTTTGTTTCCATAAACTAAAGTAAAAGTGGATTTCGGTTCGTTTTCCAAAACAGTTTTAATCATAGAGAGGATTGGTGTAATACCACTTCCTGCAGCGAAACCTAAATAATTCTTTAGAGCCTTGTTGTCCGTGTTTAGTTTGAAAGTTCCTTCGGGAGGGGTCACATCCAAAGAATCACCCAAATTCAAAGATTGAAAGGCGTGGTTTGAAAACACACCGTTTTTGATCGCCTTGATGGCAATTCGCAAATCGCCACTTTTTTCAGAAGAACAAATAGAATAAGCTCTGCGGATGGTTTCGTTGTTTACTTCAGTGCGAACAGTTACATATTGTCCAGCAGTAAAAGCATATGTTTTTTGCAAATCAGAAGGGATGTCAAATAGAATGGAAACCGCATTGTATGTTTCTTTGACGATTTCTTTGATTTTTAGAGCGTGAAATTGTGGCATTGTTTTAAAGTATGTAATTCGATACAAAAGTAAGAAACTTCTAAAACAAGGAGTGTGAAATGTTTAAATTTAAGAGAAGTTTAATTATTAACATATCTTAAGAATTGCTGTCCTTAAAATAACTACCTTTCAAGATATCTATAAAGCATGAAAGATTCTAGTTTGACGTTGCAAGAGTTGTTGGGAATTGAACACCCGATTATAGTGGCACCTATGTTTTTGGTTTCCAATGTTGAAATGGTAAAAGCAGTCATGCAAAAAAATGTTGCGGGATGCATTCCAGCCTTGAATTACCGTACGATTCCAGAGCTTAAAAAGGCGATACGAGAGCTTCAAAAAGCAAAAACACCCAAAGGAGCTTTTGGGATCAACATCATTGTAAACAAGTCCAATTTAAAATACAAAGAACAATTCGATGCTTGTTGTGAAGTTGGAGTTGATTTTATCATCACTTCTCTTGGGAATCCAGAAGAAATTATTCGCAAGGCGCATCAAAAAAATATCAAAGTCTTTTGCGATGTGGTCAGTGCAGCACACGCTAAAAAAGCAGTCGACTTGGGTTGTGATGCTTTGATCGCTGTCAATAATAAAGCAGGGGGACATCGTGGAGACTTGACGCCAGAGGAGTTGATTCCACAGCTCGTAAAATCCTGTAATATTCCCGTAATTTCTGCAGGGGGCGTGGGAAATAAGAAAGAATTGAATGCAATGTTAGATTTAGGTGCAGCTGGAGTTTCTATAGGAAGTCCATTTATAGCCTCCGAAGAAGCGAACATTTCAAAAGAATACAAACAAGCATGTGTAGATTATGGCGCTGAAGACATCGTAGTTACTCAAAAAATTTCTGGAACACCTTGCACAGTGATCAACACTCCGTACGTACAAAAAGTAGGAACCAAAGAGACATGGCTTGAAAAGTTATTGCTACGGAACAAAAGAATGAAAAAATGGGTCAAATTAGTGCGTTACCTAAAAGGATCTTCTGATGTTGCGCAAGCAGCAAAAAAAGTAACTTATAAAACCGTTTGGGTTGCGGGCCCGAGTATTGGGCATACCAAAAAAATAGCGTCCGCAAAAACGATTGTAGAGCGTTTTTTGTAAAACGATGCGAGTCCCATCTCAAAGAAGTAAAATTGCGCTGTCCCTCCACCAAATCCATAATATAATTTGTAATTTTACGTTTCATTTTTGGCTTCCTTTCGCAAGAGAGCAACAAAAAATAAAATTTATTTGAACAAGAAATTCCTCCATATCTTTTTTTTGATGGTTACACTGCTTGCATGCAGCACAAAAAAAAATCGATTTCTCAATCGAAAATACCACGCCCTTACAACAGAGTACAATATTTTGTACAATGGTGAAATTGCTTTGGAAAGAGGCTGGAAAGAAATTCAAGACATTTACAAAGACAATTATTGGAATGTATTGGCAATAGAGCCCCTGGATATTCAGGAAAGTCCTGCGGAAAAATTTGCATCTAACACGAGAAAAATCTCAGAAAACGAGCCCGATACAAAACAAACACTTTTTGAAATTGCCGAAGCGAAGGCGGTAAAAGCAGTCCAAAAGCACTCGATGCTTATAGACGGCTCAGAACGAAACAGTAGAATCGACGATGCTTATTTGCTTTTAGGAAAGTCTCGGTATTACTCACAGCGGTTCATTCCTGCTTTGGAAGCTTTTGATTATGTTCTTAAAAATTATCCAGAAGCAAGCCTGATCAAAGATGCAATTGTGTGGAAGGCAAAAACCAACGTTCGTTTGAAAAATGAAGAAGTTGCCTTGGAGGCCTTGCAAGCAATATTGCAAAAAGAAAAAGCACAGGATAAAATAGACAAATCAATTGTTGAAGAAGCCCATATGATTTCCGCAATGGCTTGGAAGCAGTTGGATAGTGTGGCGATGGTGCTTGATCATTTGAACAAGGCCGTGAAATATAGTAAAGACAAATCGAAGAAAGCAAGAAACCTTTTTATTCTTGGACAACTATACCGCCAAGAAGGGGATCTTGAACGTTCTCAGAAATCCTTTCATGCGTTGATTGGGATGAAGAGAATCCCCTATCGGTATAAAATTCATGCAGAAATAGAAAAGGTAAAAAATCACACAAAGATTCCATTCCCAAGTTCAATTTTAGCGCGACTGCAAGAACTGATCGAAAACAGAGAAAATCGCATTTATTTAGACGCTTTGTACTATCAGTTGGGTGTTGTTTACAAAAAAAGCGGTTATCGAGACTTGGCCGTTGAGAATTTTGTAAAATCGATTCTGACCAAAAATGCTCAAAACTTTCAAAAAGGAATTTCTTATGAAACTTTGGGGAATTTATTTTTTAAGGAAGCCAACTATAAAAAAGCAGGAGCGTATTACGATAGTGTGCTTCAGGTCTCAGGAGGAATCAAAAACACGCGAATTCGAAGGATTTCAAACAAGCTAGAAAACTTAGAAGACGTACTTGTTTTTGAAGAAAAGATCAAAAGAAATGACAGCATTCTGCACTTGTTGTCTATGAATCCTGCAGGACAGGTTCTTTTTTTTGAAAAACACATCGCACAATTAAAAATCAAAGAGGCCGAGAAATTGAAAGAAGTTGCACTGCAACAAAAGATGGAAGCCTACCAAGAAAGAATCGCGAACATTACGGGTCCTGCGCAACAATACAACTCGAACTTAGAGGGGGGCTGGTATTTTTACAACCAAGAAGCTTTGGTTTTCGGGGCTCAGGATTTCCTGCGCACTTGGGGGCGAAGAGAATTAACAGACAATTGGAGGTGGTCCTCAAAATCGACCGTAGCTGAAGGTAGATTGGAGGACGTTTTGCTAGGAAAGAAAAACAATGCCCTTTCAGACGAACTTTTGCAAAAATACAATCCGAGGTATTACATCGATAGATTGCCAAAAACAGTCGAAGCCAGAGATAGTATTTCCGTCGTACGAAATACAACCTATTATCAATTGGGATTGATTTATCACGAAAAATTCAAAGAAACAGAACTGGCGCTCGAGAAGTTAGAAAAGCTGCTTTCATTTGGCCCAAGTGAAAGATTGGTGCTCGCAACAAACTATTATTTGTACAAAATGTTTACAGCACAAAATTCCCCCCGAGCAGCAATCTATGGAAAAGTGGTTGTCGATCAATTTCCCAACACCATTTTCGCAAGAATGATTCTACACCCAGAAGATTATCGTGTCCGAGAACAGAGCGAAGTATTGTTAAAAGACAAGTACAAAGAAATCTATTATCTTTACAGTTCTGAAAATTACAATGAAGCTTTGGAAGAAATGGAAAAGGCTTTGTTTTTATTTGAAGGAGATAAATTACAGCCAAAGTTGGCATTGCTTCGTGCTCATGTATTGGCGAAACTCAGGGGAAAGTTAGCTTTCAAAAAAGCATTGGAATTTGTAGTTTTGAATCACGTCAATACGCCAGAAGGAGAAAAAGCCAAAAAGCTGTTGGGAAAATTAAATGAAACTTCCATAAAAAAATGATTATGAAGGATACTACAATTTACGAACGAAATGTAATCGGAAAAAAAACTACGATTAATGGGGAAATCAACTCAGAAGGAGATTTTAGAATTGACGGTGTTGTTGAGGGCAGTATACACGCTAAAGGAAAGGTGATTATCGGGAAAGAAGGCCGGGTGCAAGGAGAAATCACCTGTTCCAATGCAGAGATAGAAGGACATGTTTCAGGAAATCTTGTGGTAGACAATATGCTCAGTTTGAAGGCCTCTTCATCTGTTACAGGAGAAGTGGTAATTGGAAAACTAACAGTAGAGCCGGGAGCTGTTTTCAATGCTGTTTGTAGCATGAGAGGGATGGTAAAAGAATTGGTGAAAAATGAGCAAGAAAAATCAGAAGAAAAAACAGCTTAGTACATTTGTCCAATTTACAGGGATGGCTTTTCAAATGGGTGGAACCATTTATTTAGGCAGTCTTCTCGGGTCTTGGCTAGACGTTAAATTTGAAAATGAAAACCAATTGTACTTCAAGGTCCTGACATTGTTGGCTGTTTTTTTAGCGATGTATTCCGTGATAAGAAAGGTGCACAAAATAGGAGGTAATTAGAAATGGTAAAAAGAATAATTTCATATATTTTCATAGCGGCACTGCTTTTTGTAGCGGTGTTTTTTGTACATCAAAATTTTACAGATGTAGAGGATTTGCAATACTCCTTGAGCGCTGTGTATTGGTTTCATTTCATTTCAACACTTATAATTTATACTCTGGTAGAGGGCGTTTCTTGGAAAATACCCAATCAAGCAGGCTATGCTTATTTGGCATCCATTTTTTTAAAAATCGGCTTTTTTGTTTTGCTTTTTAAAGCAACGGTCTTCTCAGAAGTCGTCTTGGAAAAAGAGGAAAGAATTTCTCTCATCATTCCATTATTTTTGTTTCTAATCGCAGAGGCAATTGCGGTTTCAAGACTTTTGAATTCCAAGTTGTAATTGGATTTTCCCTTTCTTTTTATCCAGTCTAAACGATGTCTGAGGATCGAATTTAAGGGATTTACGAGGGCGACTTTGTTATAAAAAATACAAAAACAAAAAATCAAAAAAAAACCACGGAGAAACTTTTGAAAAAAGAGGATGAATATTTAATATATTCTTACCTTTGCACGGAAATTTAGAAAATGTAAATTTTATACAGAATTGAAAAGTATGAATACAGTACAGAAGTCGATCAAAAGAATGATGCTATTTGCAGTAATGTTAATCACTGCTTTGACACATGCGATTGGAGGTCACGGTGAAGAGAATCACGGAAGTGAAGCGCACGGAAATCCGATTGATACTGCAGAAGAAATCAGAGGTTATATCGAGCATCACTTGCAAGATTCCCATGATTTTGTGCTTTATTCAGATGGAGCCACTGGAAAACATTATGGTTTTTCATTACCGGTTATTGTTTCGACAAGCAAAGGAATGAGATTTTTCATGTCTTCCGAATTTCATCACAACGATGATGGGCATGTAGTTGTAGAAAAAGAAGGCGTGAAACTAGCAAAGATTCACAGTAAAATATACGAGCTAAATGAAGGGGCAGAAAGCGTACAGTTTGACGCAGAGCATCATGCTACGAATGCACACAGAGTACTCGATTTATCGATCACAAAAAGTGTTGTTGGGATGCTGTTGACCGCATTCTTAATGTTTTTAGGTTTTTCTTCGTTGGCAAGAGGTTACAAGAAAAAAGCCATTCCAACTGGATTTGCAAGAATTTTGGAACCACTTGTGATTTATGTCAGAGATGAAATTGCAAGACCGAACATCGGAGAGAAAAAATACCGCAAATTCATGAGTTTTTTGTTGACGGTATTTTTCTTTATTTGGATTTTGAACTTGTTAGGTTTGACACCCCTTGGCTTCAACGTGACAGGACAAATAGCTGTAACTGTTTGTTTAGGCCTATTTACCATGTTTATTTACATGTTTAGCGGAAGCAAAGATTTTTGGCAGCATACCTTATGGATGCCCGGAGTACCTGTGGTATTGAGACCAATATTGGCTGTGATTGAATTGGTAGGATTTGTACTGATCAAACCATTTTCTTTGTTGGTGCGTTTGTATGCGAACATCACAGCAGGCCATTTTGTTGTGATGAGTTTGATCGCTTTAATGATCACAATGAAGGCGGCGTTTGGACCAGTTGCATCGACAGGAATGTCTTTGGTACTGTCCTTGTTTATTTCTTTGATTGAAATATTAGTAGCGTTTTTACAAGCGTTCATATTTACAATGTTGTCGTCTCTATTTATTGGAATGGCAGTAGAAGAACACGAACATCATTAAAAAAGAGAGTTAGAATTTGTTTAATTATTATAAAAATCAATTAGTATGTACAATTTAATTGGAGCAGGATTAATCGTAATCGGTGGAGGAATTGGATTAGGTCAAATCGGAGGAAAAGCAATGGAAGGAATTGCTCGTCAACCTGAGGCAGCTGGAAAAATTCAAACAGCGATGATTATTATCGGAGCATTATTAGAAGGTTTGGCATTTGGTGCTTTGATCTTAGGAAAATAATCCGAAAAAATTTGAAACACATTTCTGTAACGGTTGGTTACAGAATGTGTTTTTTATAGTAAACAAAAACAAGTTAAAAAATTAATTAGAGATACAATGGATCAGTTATTAAATGATTTTTCACCAGGATTGTTTTTTATGCAAGCAATCATCTTACTAATTTTAATTGCGTTGATGAGAAAGTTTGCTTGGAAACCTATTTTAGAGGCATTACAAAGCAGAGAAGATGGAATTCAAGAAGCATTAGATGCTGCTGAAGAAGCCAAAAAAGAAATGGCTTCTTTGAACGCAGACAACGAGCGTATTTTAAAAGAAGCAAGAGCCGAAAGAGATGTTTTGTTGAAAGACGCGCGCGAGATCAAAGAGCAGATCATTTCAGAAGCGAAAGAAGAGGCTCAAGAACAGGCAAATTCTATAATGGAAAGTGCCACTGCGGCGATTGAAGTAGAAAAGAAAGCTGCCATTGCTGAATTGAAAACACAAGTAGCACATTTGTCTATTGAAATTGCGGAAAAAGTAGTTAAAAATGAATTGTCCTCCAAAGACGATCAGTTGAAATTGGTGGATCAAATATTAGGAGACGTTACTTTAAACTAGATAGAAAATGAAAGGTACACGAGCAGCACTACGTTACGCAAAAGCAGTTTTGAGCCTTGCAAAAGACTCAAAAAAAGAAGCTGACGTAAACAAATCGATGTTGTTGATAGCAGAAACTATTGATGGAAACAATGAGCTTGAAAGAGTTTTAAATAGCCCCGTAATCAAAGTCGATGACAAGATAAAAGTATTGCAAGCAATATTTTCAGACGCTATAGATCAAATTTCATTAGGGGTCATCGGTTTGTTAGGTGAGAATAAACGTTTGCCTTTGTTGTCTATGGTTGCCAAACAATACATTATTGCCTTCGATCATGATAAATTGAGAGATGTTGCAAAAGTCACCACAGCAGTTCCTTTGACAGAGGAATTAAAAGACAAGGTACTTGCAAAAATCAAAGAACTAACCGGAAATGCTGCCTCTCTTGAAAATATTGTAAATCCTGACATTATTGGAGGGTTTGTATTAAGAGTAGGAGACATTCAATACGACGCAAGTATTTCAAATAATTTAAACGAATTGAAAAGACAATTTGACAACAGTCATTTTGTAGCAAAAATTTAATTTTACATCAAAATAAGATAAGATGGCATCAATTAAAGCAGCTGAAGTATCAGCAATCTTAAAAGAACAATTGACAAATTTTGAAGCTTCTGCTTCATTAAGTGAGGTTGGAACAGTTTTACAAGTAGGAGATGGTATTGCTCGTGTATACGGGTTGGAAAATGTACAATACGGTGAATTGGTTCAGTTTGAATCAGGTCTAGAAGGAATTGTATTGAACTTGGAAGAAGACAATGTTGGGGTAGTACTTTTAGGAGCGTCTACATCTGTGACAGAAGGATCTACAGTAAAACGAACAGAACGCATCGCTTCTTTGAATGTAGGAGAAGGAATCGTAGGTCGTGTTGTAGATACTTTGGGGAACCCAATTGATGGTAAAGGTCCAATTGAAGGCGAGACTTTTGAAATGCCTTTGGAGCGCAAAGCACCAGGTGTAATTTTTAGAGAGCCGGTAACGGAACCATTGCAAACAGGAATAAAATCAGTTGACGCCATGATTCCAGTAGGTCGTGGACAACGTGAATTGATTATTGGTGACCGTCAGACTGGAAAATCTACGGTAGCTTTGGATACTATTTTGAATCAAAAAGAATTTTACGATGCAGGTGAGCCAGTTTACTGTATCTATGTTGCGATTGGTCAAAAAGCCTCTACGGTTGCAGGAATCGTGAACTTATTAGAAGAAAAAGGAGCATTGGCGTATACAACGATTGTTGCAGCAAATGCATCAGATCCGGCACCAATGCAAGTATATGCGCCATTTGCAGGTGCAGCTATTGGAGAATATTTTAGAGACACAGGTAGACCCGCGTTGATTGTTTATGATGATTTGTCAAAACAAGCTGTAGCTTACCGTGAAGTGTCTTTGTTGCTAAGAAGACCACCGGGACGTGAGGCATACCCAGGAGATGTATTTTACTTACACTCAAGATTGTTAGAGCGTGCGGCAAAAGTAATCAACGATGATACAATTGCTTCTCAGATGAACGATGTTCCTGTATCTTTGAATGGAAAAATAAAAGGGGGAGGTTCTTTAACGGCATTGCCAATCATTGAAACACAAGCTGGTGATGTATCAGCCTATATTCCAACAAACGTAATTTCTATTACTGATGGACAAATCTTTTTAGAATCTGATTTGTTTAATTCAGGAGTACGTCCAGCAATTAACGTAGGTATTTCGGTATCACGTGTAGGAGGTTCGGCACAAATCAAATCGATGAAAAAAGTATCGGGTACCTTGAAACTAGATCAAGCGCAGTACCGTGAATTGGAAGCATTTGCAAAGTTTGGTTCAGATTTAGATGCAGCAACTATGAATGTCATTTCGAAAGGACAACGCAATGTTGAAATTTTGAAGCAAGCACAAAATGATCCTTATACAGTAGAAGATCAAGTTGCCATTATCTATGCAGGTTCTAAAAACTTGTTAAAAGATGTACCGGTAAATAAAGTAAAAGAATTTGAAGCCGATTATATTGCTTACTTGAACGCAAAGCACAGAGATGTTTTGGATTCATTAAAATCAGGTAAATTAGAGCAATCTTCATTGGATGTATTAGAAGCTTCAGCGGCTGAAATATCTGCGAAATTTGCTTAACATTATAAAAAAAATCTAGAAATCAATTGAAGAACGAATTGATTTCTAGAAACTTTAGTCATCGTAAATTGAGGTAGTTCAACTGCCAAAAAACAACGAACAAATACGAAGAGTATGGCAAACTTAAAAGAAATTAGAAACAGAATTACCTCGATAGGTTCGACGATGAAAATCACGAAAGCTATGAAGATGGTATCTGCTGCTAAATTGAAAAAAGCACAAGATGCAATTACGGCAATGCGTCCGTATTCTAATAAGTTGACAGAATTGTTGCAAAGTTTAAGTGCAACTTTGGATGCAGATGCAGGAGGTGCTTTTTCTGAACAAAGAGAAGTCTCTAAAGTACTGCTAGTTGTCGTGACTTCAAATAGAGGATTGTGCGGCGGATTCAATTCTGCGATTATAAAAGAAACGCAAAAAGTAATTGCGGAAGACTATCAAGGAAAAGAAGTCCACTTATTGACGATTGGTAAAAAAGGAAATGATCTTTTGAGCCGTGATTTCAAGGTGATAGACAACCAATCAGCAGTTTTTGACGATTTGACTTTTGACAATGTGGCTGCCATTTCAGAAAATCTTATGCAAATGTTTGTAGAAGGTTCGTATGACAAAATCCAAGTGGTGTACAACAGCTTTAAAAATGCAGCTACACAGCTAGTAAAGGTGGAGCAATTTTTACCGATCAAGCCTGTAGAAAATGAAAACACCAAGGTGTCAGACTACATTTTTGAACCGAAGAAAGAAGAAATTGTTGCGGCCTTGATTCCGAAATCGTTGAAAACTCAGCTCTACAAGGCTTTGCGTGATTCTTTTGCATCGGAACATGGTGCGAGAATGACCGCGATGCACAAAGCAACAGACAACGCAAATGACCTGAGAAATGAATTGTTATTGACTTACAACAAAGCGCGTCAGGCAGCAATTACCAATGAAATTTTAGAAATTGTTGGAGGAGCCGAAGCGCTCAATTCGTAAGATCTATAGAATAGCGAAAAAGGACTTCTCAATGATGGGAAGTCCTTTTTTTGTTTCCAAAAAAAGGCATATCAAGAGTGCAACCAGTTTTATGAAGTGAATTTAAGAATATTGTCGCCCAATAAACCATTTTTGGCACGAGTCTTGAGGTACTCATTGTAGATTTGATTGAATGAGATTCGTGTTTTAAATAAGAGACAGATGTCTGAAAAGACTTCTTCAAAAGACAAATAGATTGATTTTCATATTAAGTTTGGTTAGTTAATTTTTGATTGGTTGTGGTTATCCAGTCAAACAAAAGCCGCTCTTGGAAAGAGCGGCTTTCTTTTGAAGACATTCAAACCGCTCACATATTCTTTTTTTAAAAGAGGGGTTGTTTTCTCTAATACCTTCATCTTTTCCCGATGGATGGTGGGTGATGTGTTTTTGGATTCCAAAAAAAAATTAAGAGCGATCCTCGGATATTTTGAAAACTTTCCATTAGCTTTGAAAAGAAAAAAATGGCCTCAAACCGAACCTTTGTAGTTGGAGATATTCATGGCGCATTGAAAGCATTGATGCAAGTAATGAATCGTGCGAATGTGACACCAGATGATACCCTTATCTTTTTAGGAGATTATGTGGATGGATGGAGTCAAACTCCTGAGTTGATCAATTATTTGATAGAATTGAAAACAACTCACAATTGTGTTTTTCTACGCGGAAATCATGACGAGCTTTTTTATCGTTGGTTGAAATACGGGGAAAGTAACGAGACATGGTTGTTTCACGGAGGACAGACAACCGTAAATTCCTATGCTGAGATTCCTATGAATATCAGAAACATGCACGTGTATTTTTTAGAAAATTTGGCAAACTACCATATTGATAGTCAAAACCGCTTGTTTGTGCATGCCGGATTCACGAATCAAAATGGTGTAAAGGACGAATATTTTGAAAAAATGCTGTATTGGGATCGCTCTTTGTGGGAGATGGTGTTGGCGATGGACAAAAACTTAGATAAAGAAACTATTTTTTATCCGAAGCGCTTGACCCGTTACCATGAGATATTTATTGGACATACTGCGCTTTCCAGAATCGGCGAATCGGTTCCAAAGAATATAGCCAATGTATGGAACGTTGATACAGGAGCTGCTCATAAAAACCCTTTGACACTAATGGACGTAGAAACCAAGCAATTCTGGCAGAGTGACCCAGTTTGCCAAATGTATCCTGATGAAAAAGGAAGGAATTAGCATTCTTTCAATTTTTAGTGAACGGCTTATCAAGGCGTACTTTACGCATTTGTGTTGCTGTTTCGTTTTTATTTGATTGCTTTCGAATAGTTCTTCCTCCCAATGGCAGATTAGTGACATGTCAATCTTTTGCGGCCATAGTTGTTCACGATCCATCCTGTAAATGGCGTGTTTTTAATAATAAAATCACTTTTGCAAGTAGTTTTTTTGAGAAACATCTTTAAGAAATTTTGAATATCATGCGCTCCCAAGTAGAAACAAATTATATTTGTAGCTTATTCCTTTTTCATGAAAGAACCCATTTCAATTGCAAGTTTTTCATCCATTTCAAGTTTAGGAAATTCTTCTAGATCTGTTTGGAACAATTACTTGCAAACAAACCACTTTTTAGTTACCAAGGATTTTGGGAAATTTAGCGCTCCGGTAAGTGCCATCTCTCATGCGATAAACAAAGAAGTGGAGGCTTTTAGAAATTCAGACAACAAATACAAAGACCTAGATAGATCCGTTTTGTTGGCAATGTATGTTTCCAGAAGAGCTTTGGAAAAAGTCTCATGGGATCGATCTTTTGGAGTGAATATGGGTTCGTCTAGAGGAGCTACAGAACTCTTTGAGTCGTATTACGATGCTTTTCAGTCCGATTCTTTTGGGAGAACAGAAACACTGACATCTCCTACGACAACTTTAGGAAATATTGCTTCGTGGGTAGCACACGACTTGCAAACAGAAGGGCCCGCCATCAGTCATTCCATCACCTGTTCTACAGCTTTGCATTCCCTTTTAAATGGTGTGGCATGGATGCGTTCAGGAATGGCGGATACTTTTTTAGTAGGAGGGAGCGAAGCACCCTTAACTGCATTTACGGTAGCTCAGATGAAGGCCTTGAAAATTTACGCAAAACAAGAAGAAACCAAATATCCTTGCCGAGCTTTCGATCTTTCCAAAAAAAAGAACTCGATGGTACTCGGAGAAGGAGCTGTTGCCATTTGTTTAGAGAAAGGAATCTCGAAAAATTCGTTGGCTCTTATTTCTGGAGTTGGATATGCCACTGAAAAATTAAAACACAACATTTCAATTTCATCAGATGCATTGTGTTTTCAAAAGTCGATGCGAATGGCATTGCAAGACGCAAATTTGAAAACTGTAGACGCTATTGTGATGCATGCTCCTGGTACTATAAAAGGAGATTTGTCTGAACACAAGGCCATTCAAAACGTATTTGGAACAGAACTGCCCGCCCTTACAACCAATAAATGGAAAATAGGCCACACTCTGGGGGCTTCAGGAGTCCTAAGTATGGAGTTGGCCCTATTGATGTTAGAACACCAACAGTTTATTCCAGTGCCTTTTTTGGAGACGAATAAAACCCCAAAAAAGATAAATTCCGTACTTATCAATGCGGTAGGTTTTGGAGGGAATGCAGTCAGTATATTGCTTGTCAAATAAAAATATATTTGATAGAATAGGACAACAATCATTTAATTACGTATTTTTGAAATCGAAAAATTAAGAGGAATTATGAGTGATATCAGACATAATTGGACAAAGGAAGAAATTCTAAATATTTACAACAAACCTTTGATGGAGTTGTTGTTTGAGGCTGCTCAGATACACCGTTTGCATCATGATCCGAATGCGGTTCAAGTATCGACTTTACTGTCTATAAAAACAGGAGGATGCTCTGAAGATTGTGGTTATTGTCCCCAAGCTGCAAGATACCATACCGATATAGAAGGAAACGATTTAATGCCAGTACAGCAAGTGAAAGCACAAGCTTTGAGAGCGAAGGCAAGCGGTTCCTCTCGGGTTTGTATGGGAGCCTCTTGGCGTAATGTGAAAGATGGACCAGAATTCGATGAAGTACTAGAAATGGTCCGAACTATTAATAAATTAGATATGGAGGTTTGTTGTACACTCGGAATGGTGACAGAAAACCAAGCGAAAAGATTGGCAGAAGCAGGTTTGTATGCATACAATCACAATTTAGACTCTTCAGAAGAGTATTACAAAGAAGTTATTTCAACAAGAGGTTACCAAGATCGTTTGGATACAATAGACAATGTTCGTAAAACGAATGTTACGGTTTGTTCAGGAGGTATTATTGGAATGGGTGAAACTATTGAGGACAGAGCAGGAATGTTAGTAGCCTTGTCTACTTTAAACCCGCAGCCAGAATCGACACCAATCAACGCATTGGTAGCAGTGGAAGGAACACCATTAGAAGACCAAAGACCAGTAGAAATTTGGGAAATGATTCGTATGGTAGCCACAACTCGCATTGTGATGCCAGAAACACAAGTTCGTTTATCGGCAGGAAGAACCCAGATGAGTCAAGAAGGACAAGCCATGTGTTTCTTTGCAGGAGCAAATTCTATATTTGCAGGAGATAAATTGTTAACGACACCAAACCCTGATGTGAACGAAGACATGAAATTGTTCAAAAAGTTGGGCCTAAATCCGATGAAACCTTTTACCAAAAAGGTGCAACCAAAAACTGTAGAATCAGAACATTCTGAATTCAAAGCACAAGGAGAGAATCCGAAATGGACACGTCCGGAACACAAAATTGAACGAAACGAACAATCGAAAGTAAAGGCAAAAGAAATAAGAGCTCAGTTGAAAAGTTAGTCACTTTTGCCCCAATAAAAACCCCCGTTACAATCTATGTAACGGGGGTTTTTATTTAAAGTTCGTTGCCCTCTTTTCAATCAAATAGCTTGACAACATCATTTGCATTGGCAAACAATAACAAAGCCATTAAAAGAACAAAACCAGTGACTTGAGCATATTCTAAAAATTTGTCACTTGGTTTTCTACCGCTGATCATTTCGTACAATGTAAATACGACATGTCCACCATCCAATGCAGGAATTGGCAACAAATTCATAACCGCCAGCATGATGGATAAGAATGCAGTGATGCTCCAAAAGGTTTGCCAGCTCCAAGTAGAAGGAAATATACTTCCGATAGAAATGAATCCACCCAAACCTTTGTAGGCCCCTGTTTCTGGGTTGAATACTTTTTGCAATTGTTTGAGGTAGCCTGTTAGCGTACTGTATCCTTTTTCAATTCCAGCAGGAATGGCTTCGCCAATACTGTAAGATTTTGTTTCTAAAGTGTAATAGCCCAATCGCTCCATGTCTGCATTGGAGAGTGTACCAAGTGCGACCCCTATTTTCCCATTATCATCTAATAAGACCGGGATTTCTAATTGTTCTTGTCCTCTTTTTACAGTCAAAGAGATCTCTTGGTTTTTGAATGGACTCAAAAGAATTTCAGCTTGATCAAAATATTTGACCGGCGTATTGTTGATTGCAGTAATCATGTCTTTGGGCTGCAAACCACTGTTTGTATTGAGAGAAGATTCAGAAATTTGTCCAACAACAAAAGGATATCGAGGAGAAATAAAAGCTCCTTTTCCAGCTTCAATTAGCTTTGCAATGAAATCAATAGGAATTTGCTGTGCAATAGATTGCCCATCTCTTTCAAGGGTGAATTCATTTCCGTTGATCAATTCTGTAGCAATATCTGAAAAAGCTTTGATAGGTTTGCCATCAATAGTTTTTATTTGGTCGCCTGTCTGCAGTCCTAATTCCGAGCCCAAAGAATTTGTAACCCAAATACCTCCATTTAAATTTTCATTAGAAATGTAGCTTTCTCCCCAGGTGAAAAGAATTAATATGTACAGTGCGAATCCTAAGATAAAATTCACAAAAATACCTCCTAGCATAATAATCAATCTTTGCCATGCTGGTTTCGAGCGAAATTCCCAGGGTTTAGCCGGTTCTTTTAGTTGCTCGGTATCCATACTTTCGTCAATCATTCCTGAAATTTTTACATAACCTCCCAATGGAATCCAACCAATACCATACTCCGTGCCACCTATTTTTTTCTTGAGGATAGAGAACTTGTAATCAAAGAACAAATAGAATTTCTCTACGCGAGTTTTGAATAGTTTGGCAGGGATAAAATGACCCAATTCATGAAGGACAATCAGAAAGGACAGGCTTAGCAAGAACTGCGAAGCTTTTATAAGAATTTCCATAAGGTGTTTTTTGTAAATAAACGAAAACAAATGTACATAATTAAACTGGAATTATACCGGAGTGTAGCGTCGTAATTGGTGTTAATAAAATGGTAATTTGTCGGAAAATACTTCTTAAATTTGCAATCAAATTAGCAGGATGATGACATCGTTTTTTAAGAAATCAATCCCAACTCTATTGGCAATGTTGGCCTTTAGTGTTGTAGGTATTTTTGTTTTTTACCAGCTCTTGACGCCTCAGGAAAGATTGCCTATTTACAGCCCTGTAGATGTCAACCCCCTTTTGGTGGACGCATCGATGCAACACATTCGTAAAAATCATACCATCGCTAGTTTTGACTTGATCAACCAAAATGGAGAGAAGGTGACAGCGAAAACATTTGAAGATAAAATTTATGTAACCGATTTTTTCTTTACACGTTGCGGAACCATTTGTCCAATAATGACCTCAAATATGGAAGTTGTGCAAAAAGAATTTTTGAACGATCCTGAAATTCTACTGCTTTCTCATTCCGTTACTCCTACTATGGACAGCGTTTCTGTACTTAAAGACTATGCGGACGCAAAAGGAGTTCTTCCAAACAAGTGGCATTTGGTTACTGGAACCAAAAAAGAGATTTACAAACTTGCTCGTAAAAGTTATTTTGCCGTATTGGATGAAGGAGACGGAGGCGATCAAGATTTCATTCACACAGAGCAGTTTGTTTTGATTGACAAAAAGAAAAGAATACGCGGTTACTATGATGGCACTGACTTGAAAGACGTACAGCGATTGATTTCGGACGTGCGCGTGCTGCAACAAGAAAGATAATTCTTTGCTTTTTATTGCAAACCCCTCTTTAGAATGGTTCTAAATCCGTACCTTTGTTTTACTTCTAATAAGAGTTCAAAGACAAATGCGTACAGTTGCAGATTTACAAAAAGGTGAGAAAGCTACCATTGAGGAATTGGCTTTTGATGAAATTCCATTGGCTTTGATGGAAATGGGATGTATTCCAGGGAAACAGGTGGTTTTGATTCAGTCGGCCCCTATGAAAGATCCTTTGTATATTAGTGTAAACGGAAGTCATTTTGCAATTCGTAAAGAAACAGCAGAACGTATTATTTTGGCCAAACTGTTGTGCGATGAGATCTAAAAAAACGGTAAATGTCGCCTTGGTTGGGAATCCGAATACGGGAAAAACCTCTTTGTTCAATCAACTTACAGGACTTACGCAGAAAGTAGGGAATTACCCAGGAATTACGGTAGATAAAAAACAAGGAACCTGTAAATTGGGAGCCGAGCAAACCGCCATTATTACCGATTTGCCAGGAACCTACAGTATCAACCCAACATCACTAGATGAAAGCATTGTTTTGGAAACCCTGTTGGACAATGATCACGAAAATTATCCAGACATCGTAGTGGTGGTTGCAGAGGTAGAAAATATCAAGCGAAATTTGTTGCTTTTTACGCAAGTGAAAGATTTAAAAATTCCCACGCTATTGGTTGTCAATATGGCCGATCAAATGGACAGAAAAGGAATTTCTATAGACATAGAGGCACTGAAAACGATTTTAAATACAGAGATTGTATTGATCAGTGCAAGGAAAAGAGAAGGAATAGAGGCTTTGAAAGAAGCGCTACTCCGTTACAAAGCTTTTGACACCACACCTCTGCAGTCGATTTCAGATAAAATTGACAAAGCTTATTTTGAAAAAATAAAATCGCGACTAAAAGGTTTTTCAACCTACAAATCATGGTTGTTAATTACCCAAAAAAATCCGGTTAATTTTATTTCAGAGGCCTCTAGAACAATCATAGAGTCTTTTAAGAAGGAGGAACAACAAGTAAAAAAATACCAACACAAGGAAACAATTTACCGCTATCAGTACATCAATGAAATTTTGAAAAAAACCTATTTTATTGACAGAAGCAAAGCAAAAGATTTGCGGAGTAACTTGGATCGAATATTGACGCACAAAGTTTTTGGTTATGTGATTTTTACAGCCATTTTATTGATCATGTTTCAGTCTGTTTTTAATTGGGCAAGTGTACCCATGGACCTTATCGATGTTTCGTTTTCCAATCTCAGTGAATGGTTTAAAAAAGAGCTTCCCCAAGGCGTTTTATCCAACTTGGTTACCGATGGAATCATCCCTGGAATCGGAGGGATTGTTATTTTCATACCTCAAATAGCAATTTTATTTTTATTTGTATCCATTCTTGAGGAAACAGGCTACATGAGTCGAGTTGTTTTTTTAATGGACAACATCATGAGGCGTTATGGAATGAGCGGTAAAAGTGTCATTCCTTTGATTTCTGGAACGGCATGCGCCATACCAGCTATCATGGCTACTCGAAATATAGTAGGTTGGAAAGACCGCTTGATTACGATTTTAGTTACGCCTTTTACTACCTGTTCTGCACGATTGCCGGTCTATGCCATTATCATTGCTTTGATCATTCCAGACAATAGAATTCTCGGGCTGTTTAGTTTGCAAGGTTTGGTTTTGATGGCCTTGTATATATTGGGTTTTGCTTCCGCATTGATTTCTGCTTTTTTACTGAACAAGTTTCTAAAAGTAGATGGGAGAACGTTTTTTATCGTAGAAATGCCCAACTACAAATTGCCCTCTCTTAAAAACATCGCTTTTGACGTATTTGAAAAAACAAAAGCTTTTGTATTGGGTGCAGGAAAAATCATTTTGGCCATCTCTATCGTACTTTGGTTTTTGGCGTCTAACGGAGGAAAAGATTTTAAGAATGCCTCTCAGATTGTTGCAGAAGAAGCAGTCTCACAAAACCTGACCCCGCAAGAACTAGAAAGTGAAATCGCCGCATATAAATTAGAGAAATCCTACATTGGCAAAATGGGAAAAATCATAGAGCCTGTGATTGCTCCGTTAGGCTATGATTGGAAAATAGGAGTTGCGCTCATCAGTTCTTTTGCAGCGCGAGAAGTTTTTGTAGGTGCTCTTTCTACTATTTACAGTGTGGGGAGTGATGATGAAGGAACCATCAAACAACGCATGGCGGCAGAAATAAATCCAATTACCAAAGAAAAGCGATTCAATTTCCCAGCAGGAATGTCTTTGTTGGTTTTTTATGCCTTCGCCATGCAGTGCATGGGCACGTTGGCAATTGTAAAAAGAGAAACGAAATCTTGGAAATGGCCGATGTTGCAATTGGTAGGAATGGGTGCCTTGGCTTATTTCACAGCTTTCATCACTTTTATCATTCTAAAATAATGCCTTATGTTGCAGCAAGCTCTTGTGTACGTCATATTGGTAGCAGCTCTTTTATTTCTGCTTAGAAACTCTATTTTTAGAGGAAAGAAAAAAAGCAACTGTGACTCAGATTGTGATTGTCATTAAACCGTTTTTTTTATCAAAAAAAACCCGACCGATTTTAAAATCGGTCGGGTTTGAAATATTCGTTAATTTCTTTAGAAGTTCAAAGTCAATCCAACTAAGAAGTTTCTGGTGGCTTGGGGATAGTACCCTTGTACTTCAAATGAAGTTGGGCCTGTCCAATAATCCAAATAAGTATAACCTCTGTCTACATATTCTTTGTCAAAAAGATTATTTACAACACCTGAAAACACAATAGATTTGAAAATCGAATTTGTTTTGAGTTCATAGATAAAATTCAAATCACTTGTAAAGTAGTTGTCAAGTTTAGAGGCTTCAGTATCTGTGTTGCTTAAGTATTGCTCTCCCACAAATTTCGACAATAAAGAAACTTGAAAGCTCTCTGTGATATTATAAGACAACGTATTTCCAGCAATGATATTTGGCGAGAAAGCAATATTGGTAGTTCCAATATTTCTTTGAGCCCCATCTCTGTCTAAAATAAAATTCTCGATTTTATTACTACTGATGGTTAGATTTTGATTGATATTAAATTTTTTAGAAACTTTTACGTTTGCATCAATTTCTAATCCAACACGATAACTATCTTTTACATTTTCTCTTAGATATTCACCAACATCATTCAATCCTCCCGTTTGAATTAATTGATTGTCATAAATCATAAAATACAAATTTGTGTTTAGTTGAACGATGTTGTTTTTTAGACGCCATCCCAATTCAAAATCATTCAAAGTTTCAGCTTTTACAGTTTCGCCATTTTCAAAGTCACTTCGGTTGGGTTCTCTGTTTGCGCGTGCATAGGAAGCATAAATGCTGTTTTCTTCATCAATGACATAGGTCAGCCCCGCCTTTGGGTTAAAGAAACTAAATTTCTCATTTACATTGAGAGGAATTCTGTCTGATGTCAATCCATCCGTTTTGTAGTTGATAAACCTACCTTGAACATCAATCATTGCGATTAAGTTGTCAGTCAAGTTAAAAGTTGCCTTCGAAAATAGGCTGAAATCATTTTTGGTAGCATCACTGAAATAATAACGGTCTCTAATGTTTGCTGTTGGCGCAAACTGCTTTGCCCAAATGACCTCTCCAAAATGATCTCCTACATAGTTATTGTAAGATCCTCCAGAAATAATTTCTAGACTCCCTTTCTTGTAGGTAATATTTCCATTAACAACATAGAAATGATTGTCCAACCAACGTCTTACTATCAAATCCGTGGCAGGTGACCCATCCCATGATGTCGTTGTAGCCTCTACGACATCATTGTATTTACTAGTTGCACTTTCTCCTTTAAATTGTTCGAAGTAACCTTTTCCACGAGTGTAATTCAATCCAATATTCGTAGACCAATTTTCGTTAAGCTTTTCATTCCAATGCAATTGGTAATGATCTTGCCAATAGTTGTCAGTTTCATTGTCATACGTATAAGGATTTTGACGACGATTTTCTTTTAATTGAATAGCATCAATGCCATACCAAGCTTGGTAGGTTTTTTCGTGTCCTCCGAAAACCAATGCCTTGATCAAGGTGTTTTTATCGGTATAACTT
>Ga0209136_1000302_pt1 | contig 35679 bp, 26 predicted proteins | sample SaaInl0LU_22_DNA_FD_184640 | JGI IMG/M metagenome (GOLD analysis project Ga0209136, IMG submission 184640) | Marine microbial communities from expanding oxygen minimum zones in the Saanich Inlet - ESP_90LU_22_DNA (SPAdes) (version 2) | ecosystem: Environmental > Aquatic > Marine > Intertidal... | reverse complement strand
ATATACATTGTTGTTTTGATAGGATTGTAATTCACTATTACCCCATCCACAAAGTTCAGGACAACCGTCTCCAATATCTACATTCCACAACTCTGTGTTCAGAGAATTGAAATCGTCTTCCCAAATTACTTGCCCTACTTGAGCATTGAGCGCAGTAATAAAAAAGATAAATAAAAGTTTACAGTGTTTTTGTGCCTGATTTTTTTTCAAAATAATTTGATTTAAGTTTTGTTTGTTCACGTCTTTCTATAAATTTCCTTGGTAATTCGGAAACTCAATGAAAGCACGCAATAATAGCCATACTTAATTCAAAAAAGACTATGATGAACTTTACAAATACACTACATAAACCTTTACAAAAACACAACAAGAAGTGCTTCGACAAAAAATAAAGAGACCGAAAAGCAAGTCAAACTCTTTTCTCGTAAAACCAATTGGCATTACACATCTTAACGGAAGAAAAAAAATAACGAACAAAAAAACCTACTTTGTCACCCAGTAGACTATTTCCACTCCGAAACTTCTAAGATTTTGTGAAAAATCTCAGTGTTCTCATACACTCCTGTAAAAGCTTCAGAACCAGGTCCGTAAGCAAACACTGGAATGAGTGCAGCTGAATGTCCATTTGTAGAAAAGGATGGTTCTATTTCGTTGTAATTGTTGTAAGACATTCCTTGATTTCCTTTTGTTTTTTTCGACGCCAATGTGAATCCTCCGGTTTCATGGTCTGACGTTACAATGACCAATGTCTCACCATCTTTTTCTGCAAAGTCGAGTACCTTGCCGATGGTTTCGTCAAAATCAATCAATTCGGATATCAAATATTTCGTGTCATTATTATGTCCTGCCCAATCAATTTGAGAACCTTCTACCATCATAAAAAACCCTGTCTTTTCTCTGTCTAAAAATTGAAGGGCCAAGTTGGTCGCTTTGGGAAGAAAATCTCCTCTTCCTTCGGTTGTCTTCTTCATACCGTCCTGCGCCAAAAGATATCCTTGTTTTTTGTTGTTTTGAATGGACTCGTAGGTTCCCAAAGCAAGGGTATCTATGGTAAAATCGTACTGTATCAGCTCATTGATGTAATTTTTCCCGTCTGAACGCTGATTGAAAAATTGCAATCCTCCTCCTGCAAAAAAATCCAACTGGGATGCTGGCAACTGTGTAGCAATTTCCTCTGCCTGATTGCGGTGGGTTGCGTGTGCATAAAAACAGGCAGGAGTTGCATGGGTCATTGAGGAAGTCGCTATCACTCCTGTTTTAAGGTTCTTTTGAGATGCTATTTCCACAAGATTTCTTACTGAAATGGAATCGTCTGCGACTCCAATGGCTCCGTTGTAGGTTTTTACACCACTGGCAAAGGCAGTGGCTCCTGCACCGCTATCTGTAATTTTTTGACGTGATGAGGATGTTTTTATCAGACCAATGTTCTGAAAGCGTTGGTAATGTACCGGTGCATCTTTGTAGTAAAAAGCAGCTGAAATCTGAGACAAACCTGTTCCGTCTGCGATGAGAAGTATGATATTTTTGGGAGACTTTCGATTTTCATTCCTTTCTTTTGCACATGCAAATAGGAGAAAAACACTGAAAAAGTATAAAATAGCATTTCTTTTCATGACATTGTTGATTTGTGTAGAATTGCTAAATTACAGCATCTCCCTTTTTGAAAAAAATAATTCACTCATAAAACACAAAAACTTGATTTTTACAACAAACCGGGTGCTGTTCTTTTTCTCGAAACCACAACAAACATCTCAATTGAACGTTAGTGAAAAACCGAATGAATTTGTAAATTGCCTTAAAATAAAATACTCCTTTGAAAAAAATTGTTGTATCCGTTTCTAATGACCTCAACACAGACCAGCGCGTGCACAAAATTTGCACCACGCTTCTAGAGGAGGGTTTTGAAGTCTGCCTCATCGGAAGAAAACTCAAGTCAAGTAGCAAATTGAGTCGCGCCTACCAAACACATCGGATGCGACTTTTTTTCAATCAGGGATTTTTATTTTATGCGGAATACAACCTTCGATTGTTTTTTAGGTTGTCATTCGTCAAAAAAGACATCCTCATCGCCAATGATTTGGATACGCTCCTCCCAAATTTTCTGATCAGTAAGCTGAGCAAAAAAAAGTTAGTGTACGACAGCCACGAACTTTTTACCGAGGTCCCCGAACTTGCCAACAGACCTCTGGCACAAAAAACATGGCTTCTGATTGAACAATCAATTTTTCCAAAATTGAAAAATGTTTATACTGTCAATGCCATCATTGCCAATATCTATTCGAAAAAATACAAAGTTCCTGTAAAGGTTGTTCGAAATATTGCCCCTCTATTAAAAGGCTCCGAATTGGATGACGCTTTTGTTAAAAGAACAAAGGGAGGACGTAAAATGCTTATTTTGCAAGGTGCGGGCATCAATGTGGATCGCGGTGGCGAGGAAGCCGTAGAGATGATGGACTATTTGCCAAACTTTGTCTTGTATATTATTGGCAGTGGCGACGTATTTCCTATTTTAAAGAAAAAAGTTGCGGAACTGAAACTTGAAAAACGCGTTTTTCTACTCGGAAGAAAACCTTATGAAGAATTGATGCGGTACACGAAAATCGCTGATTTGGGGTTGTCTTTGGACAAAAACACCAACTTGAATTACGAATACAGTTTGCCAAATAAAATTTTTGACTACATTCAGGCAAAAACCCCCATGCTCGTTTCGAACCGAAAAATTATTGCCGATTTGGTGCAAAATAACGATATTGGTTTGGTCTGTAAACATCACGATCCAAAAAAACTGGCCGATACCGTTGTCGAAATATTCAGGGACCAAACACGTTACCGCAATTGGAAAACAAATATTGAGAAGGCTGCAAAAACTTACAATTGGGAAAATGAACAAAAAAAATTGAAAGAAATTTATCGCAACCTTTTATGATTTTTATATACCGTGAATACAAGAGCAATCGATTGAGCCATGCCTTGAAAGTAATCTTTCAACAGGTTTTACAAGTTCCTTTCAAAGAGGTAGATTTGACAGAATTCGATGCTATAAAAGGAGAACCCAAAATAAATTACAGCTCAAAAACATCAACAGATTGTCTAAGCATTGCCCCACATCCATTGCTTTTTGAAAATGACATTCGCATACAAGACCTACTTGTGGAATGGCAAGATAATATTCCTTATTTTTTTCGAACCTCTAAAAATTCCAACTTTCCATTTGATTTATTTGCTGCTGCCTTTTTTATGACCAGTCGTTATGAGGAATACCTTTCAACCTCCTTGGACAAGCACAATCGTTTTACTGCGGAGAATTCTGTTGCTTTTCAAAACAATTTTTTAGAGCTCCCCGTGGTGCACTTATGGGCTCAGGAATTGAAAGCAGCCCTGCTGAAAACCAACCCAAAATACAGTTTTCCAACTCTTGAATACAAGTACCTGAACTCCTTTGATATTGACAGTGCCTACGCATTCAAAGGAAAAGGTTTTGCTCGAATTTCAGGTGGCTTTTTGAAAGCTTTGTTACAGGGTAATACGTCAGAAATCAAAAAGAGAATCCATTACTTTTTGTCGCAAAAAGACCCTTACGACACCTATGAGGTCATTCGAAAAATTCAAAAAAAATACCCCACAAAAAATGCTTATTTCTTCCTGTTGGGAGACCGTGCTCAGTTTGACAAAAACCTTTCCCCCCGATCGAGAACCTTGCAAAAATTGATCCAGAGTTTACAAAAAAACAACCTTATTGGCATACACCCCTCCTACCAATCGCATTCTAAAAAAGAAAAAATTGGCATCGAAAAAACACGTTTGGAAAAAATCACAAATAAAACCATTGAAAGGAGTCGGCAACATTTTTTGAAATTGGACTTTCCTACCACTTACGAAAATTTGATATCGAATGCTGTCAAGGAAGATTTCACAATGGGATTCGCTTCTCAAATTGGTTTTCGTGCCGGAATTTGCGCGGCCTATCCTTTTTTCAATCTTCATGAGAACAAAGAACGTCCGCTATGGATTCACCCTTTTCAAATCATGGACGGCACGCTGAATCACTATTTACGTTTGTCTCCTGAACAGGCAATTTCTAAAATTGAGAAAATCGTTGCACAAACAAAAGCGGTCAATGGGACTTTTGTATCTTTATGGCACAATTCTTCATTATCGGAACAAGGGGAGTGGAAAGACTGGACGGAAGTCTACAAAAAACTCGTGAAAATTGCTCAAAAATAAGAATACAAAAAAACTTCACATCGTTGCTTTCGATGTTCCTTACCCACCAAATTATGGAGGTGTTATCGATGTTTTCTATAAATTAAAAAGCTTGTCACAACTCGGTGTGGAAATTACTTTACACACCTATGAATACGGAAGAGGTCACGCAATTGAATTGGAAAAGTATTGTAACAAAGTACATTACTACAAACGTAAAAAGCCCTATACAGACTTGTTTTCGCGAAAACCTTTTATCGTCAAAACAAGGAGCTCTAAGAAACTTATGAACCGTTTGCTTTTGGACAAAAATCCTATTTTATTTGAGGGACTGCACACTACTTTTCCTTTGAGTTTTGCTTCTTTTCCGGAAAGAACTATCTTGGTACGAACGCACAATATTGAGCACAGGTATTACGATGGTTTGAGTAAAAGTGACACGCGCAAACGTAAAAAAGCCTTTTTCAAAACCGAATCCAAAAAATTAGAGAGGTACGAGGCGGTATTAGAAAAAGCGGATCATCTCTTGACTATTTCTCCTTATGAACACGAATACTTCAAGCAAAAATATGGTGCCAGAGCGATCTATATTCCTGCATTTTTCGAAAACAAGTCACTTCCTCTCCTAGAAACCAAAGAAAAATTTGCACTTTGGCACGGTGATTTGAATGTTTCTGACAATCGAAAGGCATTGTACAAAAGCATTGCTATGTTCAAAAAAACGAGGCACAAATTGGTTGTTGCCAGCAGTTCTATAGACCCTGAAATTTTGGCAGCGATTGCAGGCCATGCGTCTATTTCTTTTGAAAAAATTGAATCCAATGAAGCGCTCGAAATTCTCTTTCAAAAGGCTCATATACACATTTTGATCACGTTCCAAAAAACGGGCATCAAATTGCGTTTGCTTCATTGCTTGACCAAAGGAAAATTTGTAATTGCGAATACAAAAATGATTGAAGACACAGGATTGGAATCGGCTTGTTTGTTGGCGAATACAGACGCCGAATTCAAGGAGGGCATCGAACGTTTGTTTTCCCTAGACTTTGACAACTCTCATGTCGAATTGAGGAAAAAACTTCTCGCACAATTCAATCCGTTGCACAACGCAAAAGAAATCAAAAAACTTCTGTAAACGTGAAAACAACTTCTCACTTCTTTGCCTACTTTTTGATGTTTGTTTGACGAAACAATTTAGGACCCCGGAGCTGTTTGCTGTTGCACTTCAAACAGCTCTCCTCCTTCGCATTTTAATGTGCGTTGCGGAAACTTTAAAATCAAGGCATAATCGTGGGTGGCCATCAAAATCGATTTTCCACTTTTGTGAATTTCCTCCAGCAAACCCATCACTTCTATGGAGGTTTTGGGATCTAAATTCCCCGTAGGCTCATCGGCTAAAATCAACTCTGGATCGTTCAACAGCGCTCTGGCAATGGCGACTCTTTGCTGCTCACCTCCTGACAACTGAAAAGGCATTTTAAAATCTTTGGTTTGCATGCCAACTTTCTCTAATACTTCCTTGATTTTTTCTGCGATCTTTTTCTTGTCTTTCCAACCTGTCGCTTTCAACACAAATTTCAAATTCTCGAAAATAGTTCGATCGTTTAACAATTTAAAATCTTGAAAAACAATTCCAATTTTTCTTCGCAAAAAGGGAATTTCTTTTTCTTTCAATTTTATCAAATCAAAACCAACAATTTCTCCTGCTCCTTGTTTCAAGTCCAAATCCCCGTACAAAGTTTTCATCAGACTGCTTTTCCCACTTCCTGTTTTCCCTATCAAGTAAAGGAATTCTCCTTTTCCAATTTGAAGATCCACGTTGGATAGCACCAAATTCTTTTCTTGGTAAATGTTTGCATTTTCTAATCTCAATATTGAACTCGCCATATTCCTGTTTTTGTCTTACAAACTTATCGAATTCAAAAGGAATGCGCAATTAAAAAAAAACGAGGGTTGCCAGCTTCATTTCTTCAAATAAAAGAACGATAGAATCGTTTTAATTTGATATTATTAATTATTTTTGAAAGACAAAATGCGATCTTGATGAAGTTCTTACAATACATCTTTATTCTCTTTTTTCTGTCTCTTTTTTTAGATGGAAATGCTCAAAAATCTGCCCTTACTATTGTACATGAACAGCCACTCGAGAGAGGTGTTCAATATTACCATTCAGGCATGTACAAAGTTGCTCGCGCCTTACTTGAAGAAGCTTGGGACGGCATGGACTCAAACTCCAATCAAAAGGAAACTTGCCACTACTACCTCGTGTTGAGTAGACTGAAATTGAATGAGAAAAACACTGACAAGTTCCTCCAAAAATTCCTTGACACACATCCCTCAAAGACACGAAAAAACAAGTTGTACCTCGAAGTTGGGAACCATTATTACACGACTGGAAATACCAAAGAAGCCCTTCATTGGCTTCTTCAAGCAGCTCCGGAATTAATGGACCAAACACAAAAAGAGTTCTATAATTTTACATTGGGTTATGCCTATTTCACTGCTGAAAAATACTTAAAAGCAAAGGAATATTTGCAACCTCTCACCGTTTCCGAAAACTATTTCAACGACTCTCATTATTACCTTGGTTATATTGCCTATTTAGAAGCAAATTTTGACAGAGCGCTGGAGCACTTTGATCATCTAGAAAATGTGGAACGCTATCAAAAAGAATTGGCTTACTACAAGGTAAACATTCAATTCCAACGAAGAAAATACGAACAAGCGAAAAATGACGGAATAAAAATCTTGAAAGCACATTCCAAAACAGATGTTTCAGAAATTTCTAAAATCATTGGAGAGAGCTTTTTTTATTTAAAGAAGTACCGTGAAGCCATTCCATATCTCAAAAAATACCGGGGAAAGAAAAACCAACTTTCCACCAACGACCATTATTTTTTAGGATATGCCTATTACAAAACGAAAGATTACAACAATGCCATTCAAACGTTTGCCAACATAGTAAATGGCAAAGATTTGGTAGCTCAAAATGCGTACTACCACCTCGCAGATGCTTATTTGAAATTGAATAAAAAACCAGCGGCATTGAATGCCTTTAAAAATTCTTCCGAACTGGATTTTGACAAAGATATTCGCGAAGATGCCTGGTACAATTATGCCAAATTAAGCCATGACATCGGCAACCCTTACACAAGTGTTCCGAAAGTTTTGCTGAGCTATATCAACCACTATCCACAGAGCAAAAAAACGCAAAACATCCATGAGCTCCTCGTGCAATCTTTTGTCGGCTCCAAAGACTTTCAAGGAGCATTGGACCATTACAAACAGAGTGCACTTGCGGAAGACATGGTTTTTCAAAAAATTACGTTGAACAGAGGAACGCAATTGTTTCAAAACGCCAAATACGAAGAGGCTTCCCACTATTTTAAAAAAGCAAGTCTTCAAACATTTGACAACACTGTAAAATCAAAAGCACTTTATTGGTTGGCCGAGAGCCATTACCGCCTCCAGAAGTACGCGCAAGCCTTGGTGTTTTTTAAGAGATTTTACAAATCCAAAGAAGCAGAGAAAACCAAAGTCTACGAAAACATTGAATATGCGATTGCTTATTGCTACTTCAAGATTCAAGATTACGAGCGCTCCATAATTCATTTCGAGAATTTCATCAACACAAAATCTGTGAATGCTGTTAAAAAAAATGACAGCTATGTTCGGTTGGGCGATTGTCAATTCATTTCGAAAAACTATTGGAAGGCATTGACATCATACCAAAAGGTTGTTGAAAACAAGGGCATTGATGCAGACTATGCAACTTATCAAAAAGCAATCAGTTATGGTTTTGTTGAAAGAGACCAACGAAAAATTGAAAGTTTGATTTCCTTTTCCAAAACACATGCTGAATCTTCCTACAAAGACGATGCACTTTTCGAATTGGGAAATGCTTACCTGAAAACCAAACAAAATTTAAAGGCTCTTCGTGCTTTTCAAGAATTGGTGGCTGCTCATAAAAAAAGTATGTACCTTCCAAGAGCTCTGTTGAAAATTGGTTTGATTTATTTCAACGAAAACCAACCAAACAAAGCCATTGCACAGTACAAAAAAATCGTAGCAAATTATCCGAATTCAGCAGCCGCCCAGCAAGCTATTGCGAATGCTAGAAGCGTCTATATTGACATCGACATGGTCGATGCATACGCGGAATGGATTCAAAAAATTGAGTACCGCAATGTGAGCGATGTTGATCTCGAAAATGCAATGTATGCCGCAGCCGAAAACAACTATTTGAAAAATAAATGGAAGCAAGCCATCGCTGGTTTTGAAAAATACTTCAAAAATTTCCCAAGCGGCCTGCATCTTTTGAAAGCACACTTTTACAGCGGACACGCCTATTTCAATCTCAAAAACAACGAAACGGCTCGCACGCATTATGTTTATGTCATAAGGCAAAAAAACAATGCGTACACAGAGGCATCCCTTTTGAAATTGGCCAAGTTTTCCTTGCAAAAAAACGAGTGGAAAACTGCCATTCCCCTACTCAAAAGATTGGAAATTGAGGCAAACTCTCCACAAAGTATTTTGTTTGCAAAACTGAATTTAATGAAGGGAAGCTACGAACAAAAAAAATACAAAGAGAGCATTGCTTATGCTAACAAAGTATTGAATACAAAAAAATCAAGTTTGGAAATGAAATCTGATGCGTATCTATACAATGCACGTTCTAGCTTGAAAACACAGCAATTGAAAGCAGCACAAACTGCATACGAATCGTTAGAAAAAATAGCCAGAGGAGGTCAAAAAGCGGAAGCTTTGTATTACAAAGCTTATTTCAAAAACCTGGACAAAGCGTATGAAAACTCTAACAAAGTTATTCAGGAATTGACCGCAGAACATGCTTCGTATAAAAAATGGGGCGTAAAAGGACTGATTTTAATGGCAAAAAACTACGACGGTCTGAAAGATGCTTTCCAGGCCACTTACATTTTGGAAAATGTCCTAAAAAATTACAAGCAATTTCCAGACTTGGTCCAGGAAGCGCGTGCAACTCTTAAAAAAATCAATGCAAAGTTGACAAATACAGAATCTCAAAATCTCCAAACAGATTTCTAATTCATGAAAATACATCGCTCCCTTTTTCATCACAAGCTCGAAAATAAAAATGCCCCTATGATTTGTGCAAATTTCAAATACCTGAGACAACGACTTTTCTTTCTGCTCTTCTTATTTACTTGTTCTCTTTTTGCGCAGCAAAACAAAGACAGCATCGATACAGAAATCATCAATGTTGTAAGCTCTTACAAGCCCTCCTTAGCTGCTGCCTTTAAAATGAAAGATGTACCAGAAATCGATCGTAAGAACAGCACCAAGAAAAAGCACTTTTACAGCATTAACAATAAAAGAATTCTGTCTCTTTTCCAACCAGACCCTGGCGCTTATCAAATCCCTTTGAAAGAAAAGAAGCTGGAAGCATGCCCAAACTATGTCAAAATTGGTTACGGAAGTTACAACACTCCGCTTCTCGAAGCTTTTGTAACAAAAAAACGAAAGCAACATGATTTCAGTTTTTCTCTCTACAACAGCGCTTCACGAGGAGGAATTCCAGAGGTGCTCCTTGACAACAATTACACAAATACCAAATTGGACTTTGGTTACAAAAACGAACAACAAAACCATACTTGGATTGCAAAAGTCAATTACCAAGGAGATCGTTACAACTGGTATGGCTTGCCTACTGACATCAACTTTGAGAATGCAGTAATCGAAACCATTGAGGAGCAACAGGCTTTTAGGGATTTCAAATTACAGGGTGCTTTCTTACTTGAGAACAGGAACTTAAAAAGAACCGACATCAAATTTCATTTCTTTTCTGACAAGTTTGACAGCCAGGAAACACAAGTACACCTAAAAACCAGGTTTGAATTCTTGTTGGCTAAAAACAGACTCCTAACAGATTTTGGTGTCGACATTTTAAACGGTTCTTTTGAAAACAATTTCTCAGGAAACGACGCTTTGAACTATGGCCAGTTGACTTTTTCAGCGGCAGCATCGTATCCTATATCCATAAATGGGCTTCATTTGAAGCTCGGAACCCAACTGGTACACAATTCTGATATGGAAAAAAATACCGAACAATTTTATGTGTATCCTGACATTCAATTGGATTGTCTATTCAACAAAAACGCTTTGCGCCTTTATGCAGGAGTGAACGGCGGTCTGACACAGAACTCTTACCAAAATTTTACCACGACAAACCCCTATGTTTCACCGACCTTGAATACAAGGCCTACCCACGAGGCATTCAACGCATTTCTTGGAGTACAGGGAATTATTTTTTCGAAAAGCTCCTACCATATTAAATCGAGCCTACGGCAAGAAAACAACAAGTTTTTGTTTCAATTGAACCCTAATTTATCCAACGGAACGAATGCACTTGCCCAGGGATACCAATATGGGAATTCTTTCAACGTGGTTTATGATGATATTCAAACTTTTCAATTGTTTGGGGAGTTGCGCTCAGAACTTGCGGAGCATCTCTTTGTGGGAGCAAATTTGAGTTACCAACAATACACGACCACTCTTCAGAAATCCGCTTGGAATTTGCCTTCCTTTCACTCCAAATTATTTGGGTCTTACGCGCATGAAAAATGGCTTTACAAAGCCGAAATTCTTCTTGTTGGGAATCGAAAAGATTTGGCAGTGCAGTCAGATGCAACCGAAATACATAAGGATCTGAAAGGTTTCGCAGATGTAAATGTAAGTGCACGATACCAATTGCATCCAAGATGGAACGCATCTTTTGAAATTCAAAATTTATTCAATCAAAACTACGTTCAATTTGAAAACTTCAACGTACAAGGCTTTCAACTATTTGCTGGAGTGCGTTATCAATTCCATCTATGAGGATAAGAATTCCTTTCTTTTCAAAAAATAAGGCGTTGTATTTCTTTGACCAAAACAAAAAAAGTTCTTTTTATTGACTCCTGTGTATCTATTTCTTGGCGCCCCTGTCATTTTTCTTTTTCAGGTACTCCATAACACCTGCTCCGATAACGAGACCTAAACTAATCCAAAGTCCTAGATTGTCTGTTACTATTCCCACCAGTGTCCCTCCAAACACCCCCCAAGCGAGAAATTTTTCATTCTTTTTCATAAATCTAGGTTTTTCTTTGGTGTGTCTTTTACTATTCTAAAATTGTGTTTTTTTTGTTTCTTCCCGTAGTACTCCATTTCCGACAAGTTTTACTCTTTTTTACTTTGGTACCGTTCTATGCGATTGTAAATATTTTGCGATAAATTGGACAAGTAAGATAGTTGCTCCAAAACGAGCCTTGTTTCTTCAGAGGATTCGAATGATGATTTATGATCTTTATTTCGATGGTGAACAAATCGATTGTCAATTTTTACTTCCACATGCTTCTTAGTGTTCTCCAATTCTTTGGATACGATTTCATGCCCCAAGGACTTGGACTGTAAAAGGAACGTTGCTTGTTCCAATTTGATTTTTATATTTTCCCCTAAACTTTCTGTTTCTTCTGAAAACGGAACCTCCTTATGGTTTCTGACATAAGTCCCTAAAGAAGCCAAAGAAGAGAGGAATGTGTTTTTTAGCACTACTATTTTGTACAATTCATTGAAATACTTTTGTCTCGATTTGGGCTCTTGGGTCATCCTCTGAAAGGCGGTATTGAGGGCACCCATTGCCAGAAAGGCTTTTTTTCTTGACAATTTATAGGCAACGGTGGTAGGTCCTTTGTCACGGTACTTCCCATAAATTTCTTTCAAATAAACACGCTGTGTCTTGAGCGCTTCTAAAATCAAATCATCCACCGTCATGTATTCCCAGGAAGGAAATAAAAACAAATTGGAGAGTGTTGCCAAAACCGCCCCCACCAAGGTGTCAATAATTCGAAATTGAATCGCGTCTAGTACGTCTGAACTATACAAGGCGTATACGAATACAATATGAATGGTGATGAATACAGCAAAGGTTTTGTAATTCAATTGCACAAAGGACAACGCCACGGCCAAAGAAACAACAGCGATGACTCCAAAAACAAATGTGTCTTGCGTCAGATAGACTATTCCTAATGAAAAGACCGCACCGATCAAGGTTCCTAAAACACGTTGTTCGACCCTTTTTTTTGTCAATCCATAACTTGGACGCATGATAACGAGCAGTGTAATTAAAATCCAATATGGATTTTGAAATGAAAACAATTCCCCAATTAAAAAACCAACTACCATGGCCACAGACAATCGCAAAGAGTGTCTGAAAATTGAAGATTGAAAGGTGAAGTTTGATTTCAGTTTATGAATCCCATAATCAGAAGCTGTTAAAAAAGGAGCTCCTTTTCGGTTTTCGGAACCCAAGGAGTTTTTAAGAGATATGGTATTCAGGACACGTTCGATTGATTTTAACTTTTCGCTTTGTACTCTTTGGTATTCTAACAAACTCGTCAGCATGAAGACACTGTCATTCTCAATGCCCTTGCTGTTTGACTTGTTCATAACACGAATTGTATTTTCAATTTCTTTCAAAAGTGAGGCTATCTTGGGATTTGCAACCACTTTTTCACTTCTCACAATGGCTTTTGATATCTGCGAGAATTGTTCTGCCAATTCATGAATAAATACTGAGAGGCTGAGAATCTCCTTAGATTTTTTCTTAAAAACTCGATCCAATTCTTCGTAATCAATTGGAGTTGCAATTGCCAACTCCAACAAATCCACCAATTCTATAAAAACGAGCAATTCTCTTCGCATTTTATTTGAAAATCCAGATTTTTTTCGCCTCGTAAATATAATATTGCGCAGGGTTTCGTGCTTGGCTGTAAGTGTTGCTTGAAGCTCAAACAACTTCTGTGTCAGCACAGTTCTTGCATTGGATTCTATCAAAAGTTTGCCCCGAATCGCCAAATATGCTGAAGTCAAATCCATGGCATCTGAAAGCAATTCTTCTACGTACATTTTTGGATTGAAATAATGAAATAGGTTTGCAAGTATGGCATACCATAAACCACCCAAGCCTACTAAAGAAGCGTATTCTAAAACACTCAATTGCACGTATTCATTGGCAAAACTGATGACCAAAGCAAACATCCCAGACAAAGCTACCAAAGAGGCTCTGAAACCATAAACAGCAAGATAAGAAATGAAAAATGTAAGCAAGGCCAATAAAGGTAGCAACAGCCATAAACTGCACGCAGCATAGCCCATTGCTAGGGTTGCAAAAAATGTCAGAACTACAGAAAATAGCATTCCATAAGTACGGTGTTTCACACTTCCAGCTATATTGGTCAACGAGTTAAAAAAAACACCCAAAGCCATCGAAAAACCTATTGAAGAGGTCCCCCATAAATACTTTGAAACTTGTACAGGAATCAACACCGCAACAATCAAAATCATGCTTTTGTAAAAATCTGCACTCTTGAAAAATTTGCGAAGTTTGTCTTTCATTATTTTACACCTCAAGCGAGTTCATTCCTACACCTGTCTGTTTTCAAAAAGATCAAAACGATCTCTTTTAAAAAATCAGTTCAAGATACCTTTGGCAAAAGTGGAAATTTCACCGACTCCTTTGTCTTTTAAAAAATTGATGAACGCAGAACCTATAATTGCTCCATTCATATACTCACATGCTTTTCGAAAGGTAGACTTGTTTGAAATTCCAAAACCAACAATGAGTATGCTCTTTAGATTCATGGCTTTGATACGCTCAAAATAAGCAATCTGGGGCTCTGATATTTCTCCTTTTGCACCTGTAATAGAAGATGATGCTACCACATAGATAAACGCATCTGTCATTTGATCAATTTTACGAATTCTCTCTTCAGATGTTTGAGGTGTGATTAAAAACACATTTGAAATGCCATAGCTTGCAAACAAGGCTTTGTAGTGATTTTCATACTCTATCATTGGCAAATCAGGCAATATCACAGTCTCGACTCCACAATCTTGGCATTTTTGACAAAACTCCTTTTCTCCATATTTTAAAACTTGATTGAGATATCCCATCAGAACCAAAGGGGTATTTAGTGTTCCTTTGATTTCTAGAAGCTGTTCAAAAATCAAATCCAAATTGATTCCATTCTCTAGCGCTACAGCACTACTGTATTGAATGGTAGTACCATCTGCCAATGGGTCTGAAAAAGGAAGTCCCACCTCAATAAAATCTACTCCGTTAGCATCCAAACCTCTGAGAATGGATTTTGTATCGTTTTTTTGCGGAAATCCTGCAGAAAAATAGACAGACAATAAATTTTTATTTTTTTCCTGAAATAGTTTTGTTAATGAACTCATTTGATTCTTTTTGAACGAATTGTGATTTTATTTTTGTTGCTTACTCCCGTGACTTTGATCAATAATCTTTTTTCTAAACGAACTTTTATCAAAATCCTAGCGGGGGTTGTTCTCTTCTAAATGATCGATATAGGTTTCCAAATCTTTGTCGCCTCTACCGGATAAATTCAAAACAATTACTTGTCCTTCTTTGATCTCCATTTTGTCCAAAGCTGCCAGTGCGTGGGCTGTTTCCAAAGCAGGAATAATTCCTTCTGTTCGAGACAATTCATAAGCGGCATCTAAGGCTTCTTGATCGGTTGCATTCAAAAATGTTGCTCTTTTACTTTCAAACAAATAGGCGTGTAAGGGTCCCACTCCAGGATAATCCAACCCGGCAGAAATCGAATAGGGTTCTACAATCTGACCGTATTCGTCTTGCATTAAAATTGTTTTACTTCCATGAATTACCCCTACTTCTCCCAATTGAGAAGTTGCGGCACTCTCACCACTATTGACTCCTTTTCCCGCAGCTTCTACTGCAATCAGATCAACACTTTCATCTTCTAAGTAATGATAAAAAGCTCCTGCAGCATTGGATCCTCCTCCAACGCAAGCCACCACTGCATCGGGATTTTCACTTCCGGTTTGCTCCAACAATTGCGCCTTTATTTCTTCACTTATCACGGCTTGCAAACGAGCCACCATATCTGGATAAGGATGTGGACCTACCACAGAACCTATCAAATAATAGGTTTCTTCTGGGTTTCCAATCCAATCACGAATGGCTTCGTTCGTAGCATCCTTCAACGTTTTACTTCCACTTTGAGCAGACATCACAGTGGCTCCCAGCATTTTCATACGGGCCACATTTGGTGCTTGTCTCTTGATATCCTTAGCCCCCATAAAAACAATACACTCCAAATCCATCAAAGCACAGACCGTTGCAGTTGCCACTCCATGTTGCCCTGCACCCGTTTCTGCAATGATTCGTTTTTTACCCAAATGCTTGGCTAATAAAATTTGACCAATGGTATTGTTTACTTTGTGTGCTCCTGTATGACACAAATCTTCTCTTTTTAAGTAAATGGAAGCCTTGAACTTTTTTGACAAGCCTTTTGACAGGTACAAAGGGGTTGGCCGTCCTACGTATACATCTAGCAAATATTTGTACTCTTTCTGAAACGCTTCCGAATAGATAATATCTAGGTAATTATCTTCCAGTTCCTTCACATTCGGATGCAATAATTCAGGAATAAATGCGCCTCCAAACTGTCCGTAATATCCTTCTTTCGTGGGTTGAAATTTTAGTTCCATAGGGTTTGTTTTAATTTGTCACAAGCAATTCAGCTATTGGCTGTTCACCTTGATTTTATTTAAAAATTCTTTCAATCTTTCAATATTCTTTTCCGCAGGTTTGTTTTCAAACTTGCTATTCAAATCCAGGGCATGTATAGGCAACCCAGATCTTGTAATTTCTCGGACTTCATTGACCTCATCCATGCCGATACCTCCACTCAATATAAATGGCGTTTGAGAATTGTAATTCTTCAAAACTTGCCAATCAAATGTTTTTCCATTTCCACCAGGGTGCTCGCCTTTGGTATCAAACAAAAAACAATCTACAATCCCTTCATACTCGTTCAAACGTGTAAAATCAAAATCGGATTTTACAGAAAACACTTTGAATACTTCAACGCCCAAACGTTTCACTTTTCGACAAAAATCAGATGATTCTTTTCCGTGCAATTGAACCGCTTGAAAATCAAATTCTTCAACTTTCTCTTTTACAAAATCAAAACTTGCGTCTACAAAAACACCTGTTTTTTTTATGGATGCATCTAGCACAGGCATTTCTCCTGTAAAATTCCGAACGGATTTCTCAAAGAAAATGAAACCGAGATAGTCGGGCTTTAATCCTGCAACATCTATGATGTTTTCTGGAGTCCCCATTCCACAAATTTTGATTTTCATCTTTTTATCTTTTATCTCAAGTGGGCCTTCGTTAGCGCAATTGGTCTATAAATTGTTTACATGCCAATCCTGGATCTTCTGTTTTCATAAAGTTTTCTCCTATCAAAAATCCTTCAAATCCGTATTCTTTCAAACCTGTAATAATTCTCGGGTCACTGATACCACTCTCTGAAATTTTGATACAAGTATCTGGAATTTCTGCTGCCAAAGCAATCGAATGCTCCAAATCAACTTTAAAGGTTTTCAAATTTCGGTTGTTGATTCCAATTATTTTACCGTCTAGGTCCGAAATTTTGTCCAACTCCTCTCTACCGTGTACTTCGTACAGTACGCTCAATCCAAGGTCCTCTGCTAAACTCCCATATTTCTTTAATTCCTCTGCTGTCAAACAAGCGGCGATCAGTAAAACTGCATCTGCACCAATGGCTTTTGCTTCCACGATTTGAAATCCATCGACCACAAAATCTTTTCTCAAAATGGGACGCATGTCGTTGACTTTTCTTGCATTCATCAAATCAACCATAGTGCCCCCAAAATACTTGGTATCTGTCAAAATGGATTGTGCTGCTGCATTGGCCTCTAAATACCCTTGCGTTACTTGTTCTATGGTAGCCGTACCATTGATCACTCCTTTCGAAGGAGACTGTCTTTTGAACTCGGCAATAATACCAGACGAACCTTTTTCTGTCAAAGCGGTTGCTAATGACAAAGGAACTCTTTTAAAAGCAGGACTCTTCACCAATTTCTCTAAAGAAACTTCTTTTTTTATCTGTGCAACTTCTTGCTTTTTAAATGCTACGATTTCTTCTAATATATTTTTCATCATACAAGGATTCTAATCTCAATTCAAATACGTTTTATGGAACAAAAATTGATTGCGCAACTTCCTGCTTCGCATTCTACGTTATCTCGTTTTTTTACTCTACTATCAATTCCAAACATTTTTTTGCCTTCAATCCAAATAAGGAAGTTTCTGCCTCAGAGAATGCTGTCTCAAAACTTTTCTCTGCATCCAAAGTTTTCAGAGCGAAGGCTGCATTTGCCAACACCACGTTGTTTTGCGCTTCTGTTCCATTACCTTCAAGAATGTTTTTGAAAATTTTGGCAGCGTCTGGAACAGAATTCCCGCCAAAAATTTCAGATTGCTGCAAGGTTTTCAAACCCAACTCTTCTGGTGATACTATTTTTTCACCTTCTCTTGAAAAAAGCTTGAACGGACTTGTCAAAGAGATTTCATCATAACCGTCCAAGGCATGCAACACTCCATAATTCAAATCTGTTTCTTGCAATATGTAATGATAGGTTCGCGCGACTTCTAAATTGAAGACACCTACCAATTGATTTTGCGGTCTACTCGGGTTTACCAAGGGTCCCAACATATTAAAGAAAGTTTTCAAACCCAATTCTCTACGAACGGGTCCCACTGCTTTCATCGCAGGATGAAACAAAGGCGCATGTAAAAAACAAATATTTGCCTTTTCTAATTGTGATTTCAATACCGATTCGTTGTTTGTAAATTGATATCCCATGTATTCCAACATGTTGGAAGATCCAGAGGCCGAAGACACAGAATAATTTCCGTGCTTCGCGACCTTATTTCCGGTTCCTGCTACCACAAAGGAAGTCAATGTTGATATATTAAAGGTGTTTTTTTCATCTCCTCCTGTTCCGCACAAATCGATGGTATTGAAATCAGAGAGATCTACCTTTACAGCCAATTCTAACAACGCAGCTCTAAAACCAGACAATTCTGCGACCGTTAAAGGTCGCATCATGAATACAGTTAAAAAGGAAGACAAATGTGCTTGTGAGAATTTCTCAGCTGCAATGTCTGTCAAAACCTGTTTTGCCTCTTCAAAGCACAACGTTTGATGTTCGAATAATTTGTTCAATATTTGTTTCATTTCTTGGACTTTTCTTGCTTCTCCGACCGAAGTTCGTTCTACTTCTAAGGTTCTTTCTTCTTTGTGAAAGTTACCACTTCTTATTGTTCCTTCAAATTTTCTATAAAATTGCGTACCATTTTTTCTCCTAGAGGAGTCAAAATAGACTCCGGATGAAACTGCACAGCACTCACATTATATTCTCTATGTGTCAGGGCCATAATACCTCCCTCCTCGTCAATTGCTGTTATTTTCAATACCGCCGGAAAATCTTCTTTGGCAGCAATCCAGGAATGATACCTCGCTGCTTCAAATTTTCGAGGCAATCCTTGAAAAATTAATGCGTCTTCGTCTATGACTTCCATTTCTGTTGCTACTCCGTGGTATACTTTGTCCATGTTTATGATCGTTCCTCCAAAAACTTCTGTAATTGCTTGCAATCCTAAACATACCGCAAAAATCGGTTTTGTCGCAGCATAGGTTGCAATCACTTCTTTTAAAATGCCTGCTTCGTCTGGAACTCCTGGCCCTGGTGACAACATAATGACATCGTAAGCGTCCACTTCCTCAATTGAAATTTTATCATTTCGATACACATCCGGAAAAACTCCTGTAATCTCTTCCACCATGTGCACAAGATTGTAAGTAAAGGAATCGTAATTGTCTAGTATTAGTATATTCATTCTTTTGTCTTGTATTATTAATTCTTGGACCGTGCTATTGTTTCTCAAATTTCGTGCAAAAACTCCACGAGAAACCAACACAGTTGATTTATATTTCTTGGGCCAGTACCAATGCTTTTTTCAAGGCTGCCAATTTATTATTGACTTCTTGCAATTCTTTTTCTTCTTCCGAATCAATTACGATTCCTGCTCCGGCTTGTGAATAGAGTATGTTATTCTTACTCACAAAAGAACGTATGGCTATTGCCAAATTTACCGAGCCGTCTAATCCTATAACTCCCACTGCTCCTCCATAAAAACCACGTGTTTGATTTTCATATTTGTCGATCAATTGCATCGCTTTGTATTTTGGCGCACCACTCAAAGTCCCTGCCGGAAAAGTATCTCCCACAATTTCTATTGGATTTCCTTTGATCTCTCCTCGTACGGTAGATACTAAATGAATGACATGACTGAAATACTGCACTTCTTTGAACACTTCTACACTGACATGATCTGCATGTTTGCTCAAGTCATTCCTTGCCAAATCTACGAGCATGACATGTTCTGCATTCTCTTTTTTATCTTCGGACAACTTTTTCCCCAGTTTGATATCTTCTGCCATATCTCCTGTTCGTCTAAATGTCCCTGCAATTGGATTGATGATCGCCTTTCCTTCTCCAACTTTGATCTGAGCCTCGGGTGAAGAACCCATCAATTTGAAATTTCCATAATCAAAATAAAACAAGTAAGGTGATGGATTGATCGAACGCAAGGCTCTATATACATTGAATTCATCTCCCTTGAAGGCTTGTTGGAATTGACGTGACAAGACGATTTGAAAAACATCTCCTCGCTTGCAATGCTCTTTCCCTTTTGTTACGTAATCTTTGAAATCTTCATCCGTACAGTTGGAAGTTTCCTCTCCCACAAAAGAAAAGTCTCTGGTTTGATAGGCTTTTGATTTTACAATCGTTTCTATTTCTCCAATTCTAGAAGTTTCATTTTCTTCCAAATTCTCGATGAGCATCATCTCATCGTTGAAATGGTTGATTGCGATGATAAAACGAAAAAAGCTGTATTGCATTAAAGGAATCGCCGAAGGTGCTTCCTTTGAAGTGAATTCAATATTTTCAAAATATTGAACCCCATCATAGGTGGTATAACCGTACAAGCCATTGAAGTTTTTGATAGCTGGATCACAATCCAAATCTACCATCCCAGTGTATTCTTGAAAAACATCGTAAAAATTCCCTTCTTCCAATTTCTTAGATGCCAATTGGCTTCCTTTGTACGAAAAACTCAAATGATGGTTCTCTGCTTTGATAGTTGCCACAGGCTCCACACAAATGAAAGAAAAACTCTCTTCTTTGCTATGATAATCTGAACTCTCCAACAACAAGGTGTTGGCGAACCTATCTCTCAGTTTCAAATACAAGCCTACCGGAGTTACTGTATCGGCAATTCTCGTTTTTGTGATCGATTTAAATTTTATTTTTTTCATTTCTTTCTTCAATTTTTCTTCAAAATTCAGCACTCTTTATAAAGGTTTGCCCTCTGCTCCTAAAGGGTAGCTCTTCAATCAAAAAAGGCTTATCGTGAGATAAGCCTTTTTTGATTGTGTATATATACAAAATACAGGTTCCTACTCACTTAGAAATTAAGAGAGTTCCACCACCATGTATTTTTTGCATTGTTCTTCATAATATTATATGTACAAAAATAAGACACATTTTTGATTCGACAAATTTTTGAACGATTTATTTTTTCAATATCTGCACATTCATTTCCTCTACTTTTTTATCGGATAGCGGCGAAGGGCTTCCAAACAACAAATCTTCAGAAGTTCCTGTCTTCGGAAAAGCCATCACCTCTCGAATCGATGCTTTTTTCTCTAAAATCATCATCAAACGATCTACTCCCCAAGCGATCCCCCCATGCGGTGGCGCTCCATAGTGAAATGCTTCGTACATGGTACCAACGCTCTTCATCATCTCTTCTTTGTTATAGCCCATATTTTTATAGGTTGCTTCCAATATCTCAGGTTTGTGAGCACGTACCGAACCTCCACCAATTTCATAGCCATTCAAGATCAGATCGTATTGCTGTGCAATGATATTTCCAACCTCCTCTTCCTTTCCATTCATGTGTTTGTCTAAATCATAAATTGCTGGCATTGAGAAAGGGTTGTGCGTAAAAGTCCACCTTCCTTCGTCTGTTTTCTCAAACATTGGGAAATCTACGACCCAAGCAGGACGCAATTCTTTTGGATTGATCAAACGCAACATGGTTCCTAGTTCTTGACGAACTGCATCCAAAGCCTTGTTAGCGGTTGCATAATCTGCTGCTGAGAAAAAGACAATATCTCCAATTTTTGCATCTGTTTGAGAAATAATCCCGGCAGCAATCTCTTCTCCCAAAAATTTGATAATTGGTGATTGCAACTCTTTTTCATTGACAATGATATATGCCAAACCGCCCAAACCATGGTTTTGTGCAATACTTGTCAATTTTTCTATCTGCCCCTTGGACATGCGTGTACCGCCTTGTTCTTGAGCAGATACTTTGATGCATTTTACAATACCACCTTCATCAATGGGCTTGCTAAAAACTTGAAATGTTGTATTCTTTACTATTGCTGTGATGTCTTGCATTTGCAATCCAAATCGCAAATCAGGTCTGTCACAACCGTATTTGTCCATGGCGTCTTTGTAGGTAATTACTTCAAAAGGCTTCAAAATCCATTTTTTACCATAGATTTTACGAACAATCTCATTGAACATTGCTGTGTTTAATTCAATGATTTGTTGCATGCTGGCATAAGCCATCTCAATATCCAATTGCGTAAATTCGGGTTGACGATCTCCACGCGAATCTTCGTCTCGAAAACACCGTGCGATTTGAAAGTATTTTTCAAAACCTCCCACCATCAACATCTGTTTGAATTGCTGCGGTGCTTGTGGCAAAGTATAAAAGGAACCTGCTTGTTTTCGGGTAGGCACAATAAACTCTCTTGCTCCCTCATCTGTTCCTGCCGTCAAAATAGGTGTTTCAATTTCTAAAAATGATTGCTCATCAAGCATGTCACGCATCAACTTAATGACTTTGTGCCGGTTGACAACAGCTCTCCTTACATCGTCGTTTCTATGATCTAAAAACTTGTATTGAAAACGCACATTTTCATTCGACTTTGTCGCTCTTTTAATTTCAAAGGGCAAGGTTCGAGAGAGGTTTAGAATTTCCAATTTAGATGTTTCCAATTCTATCTTTCCTGAACGCAAACCTGCGTTGTAATCATCCTCCGCACGCTTTACAACGACACCTGTTACGGTGATGACAGATTCGGATTTCAATTTCACCAACTCGTCTAAGTTTGGGAAGGTTTCACGACTCAAACGAACCTGAAGAATTTCATTACTCGCATCCCGCAAATCAATAAAAATAAGTTCTCCATGATCACGAACGCTCGAGACCCAACCAGCCAACATTACTTCAGAAGCAATGGTTTCTTCAGACAGTTGAGCAATGACATGTGTTCTGTATTCTTCTTTAATAATTAAAGGGATTTCTGGCAACACTTCGTCTTGTGTTTTTACAGCTTGCAATGCACTCCCCGCGGGCTTTTCTGAAACACGTTGATCTTGTGCTACTTCTTGAGAACTTGCGCTCAATACATGCAGGATTGCTTCACGAACAACTTTTCCCGAAGCTCCTTTTCCGATTAGGGCAATTACTTTTCCTACGAGAATTCCTGCTTTTCCTTGATTCCCACTTTTTATAGCATTGGCTACCGCTTCGTTTTCCGAAATCACCTTTTGAATCGCTTCATTGATCTGATCTTCAGAAATGGTATTGTCAGCAAAATATTTCTTGTAATCAAAATTGGCATCTGCTAACAAAGATTTGATTCCGTTTTGAACCAAGACAACCGTTAGCTTTTCTTGCTTGAACATCGAAAAAATATCAATCAAATGTTCTACATTCTGAATTTTTGAATAATCTTCAGGTCTGATATTATTGGACAAAGTCTTGGCGACAAACGAAGGATCTTTCACCACATCATTGATGGCTACAAATATTTCTGAACGATGCGCATCTGCTGTGAAAAATTTTGCATCTTGTGGAAGAACGCCGCCTTCAATAAGAATGGTTTCTACCGCATAAGGCAAAACATTGGCATCTACTGATATGGCATCTACCACTTCTTTGATAGCTACAAAAGGCAAATCCGGTTCAGAAATAAAACGGTAATCCGCTTCAAATTCCTTCTTACGCATGGTTTTGGTTTGCTTCAAATCGGCATCCCACAAAACAGTTGTTTGTTCTGGTCTAAACTCTTTGTGTTCTTTGTAATAATTCAATTGTTTTTCAACCTCTTCTTTCAGAGCTTCGACCATAAATTTGAACGAATTCAAGTTTTTAATCTCCGTTCTGGGATTCAATTCCTGTGTGTTTTTTCTGCGCAACGAAACAGACACATCTGATTTGAACTCTCCTTTTTCCAAATTCGCTTCAGAAATTTTCAAGTTTTGAACGATTCTTTGAATGTATTGTGCATAGGTAGAGGCATCTTCAATATTCCGCAGACACGGATCTGTAACGATTTCTATCAATGGAACCCCGGCTTTGTTAAAGTCAACCAAAGAAATTTTCTTTTCATGCATCAATTTAGCAGCATCCTCTTCGATGTGAACTTGCGTCAATTCTACTGTGAACTGAGAACCATCATTGCGGAAACAAGACACTTGCCCGTCCGGAATAATTGGATTGTGAAATTGTGTAATTTGAATATTTTTCGGGTTGTCTGGGTATTCGTAATGTTTGCGATCCCATGAGATTACCTCGTTCGAAAATGTTGAATTTACTGCTTTTCCGAAATAGATTGCCTTGGTAATTGCCTCTTTATTTATGGCAGGTAAAACCCCCATTTGTCCTGTACATACAGCACAAATATTTTCGTTTGGTATTTCCGTTTCTTGATTTGGGCAAGAACAAAATAGCTTTGTCTTCGTGTTCAATCGGACATGTGTTTCCAATCCAATAACCAACTCTAAATCGTGGGCTTCAATCGCCGCATTCAATTGCTCTAAATTCATTATACGATCTCTTTTAAGAAGTTAGCAAACTTCAAAACGGTTGCATCTTTGTTTTTGGCTGCTGTGATTTGCACACCTGTTTCTGTTCCTTGCGGAACTGTCAATGTTGGCAGTTGTCCCAGACTAAAACCGACAGTGTAAACATCTGACAAATACATGGCCAAAGGATCTTTCAAGCTATCTCCAATTTTTGGAGGCTTGCTCGGGGTTACTGGCGACAAAATCACTTGCACCTCATCAAAATCTTTCTTGAAATTTTCAGAAATCTGGTCTCTCAAAGCCAATGCTTTCAAATAAATCGCATCAGAAAAACCTTGTGATAAAACTTGATTTCCTCCTACAATTCTTCTTTTTGACTCTTCTGAAAAATTCTCGGACCGCGTCACGGCGTAGGTCTCTTTCAAGCTTCCAGACTCAATTCGATTTCCAAAGTTCGTGCCATCCAACCTTGACAGGTTCGAGGCCGTTTCTGCCATCGCCAAGGTGTAATATGTAGACACCAAAGTATCTGATTTGAAGAAATCCAATTCTTTGACTTGAATCCCTTTTGATTTTATCTTTTCAATCATCGCCAAAAACTCAAGTTTGACTTTTGCATCGATCGCTTCGCTTTCGATAAAATTTTTAAAGTAACCTATGGTTTGAATTCCCTCTGACACCGCAATTTCTTCTTTGGAAATGTCTTCAGAAAAAACCGTTGTCTGGTCTTTGATGTCTTTCCCACTCATCACATTCAAAACAATGCGAATGTCTTCGATGGATTTTGCCAAAGGCCCTACACAATCGGTAGACGAAGCATAGGCCATCAATCCATAACGAGAAATCCGACCGTACGAAGGCTTCAATCCATAAATATGATTGTACCCTGCTGGTTGACGGACAGACCCTCCAGTATCGCCTCCAATAGAAAATACAGTGTAATCTTTTGCTACATTCACCGCAGAACCTCCACTGGAGCCTCCTCCTACAAGTTTTGGATTCACGGCATTTTTTACGGCTCCAAAAATGGTGTTTTCCGAGGAAGAACCATGACCAAAACTGTCGCAATTTTCTTTGACCAAAGGAATCGCACCCGCATCTAACAATTTTTGAATTGCAGTCGCTGTATACGCGGATTTGTATTGTTTCAACAAATCCGAACTCGCTGTGGTTGTAGTTCCTTGAAGCATATAGACATCTTTGATACCAAAAGGGATCCCCTCTAGCAAACCAATTGCTTCACCATTCGATATTTTAGCATCTACTTTTGCTGCCAAATCCAAAGCCATTTCACTCAATAATGAATTGACTGTATGGTACTTATTTTGTTGTAGTAATGTTATTTTTTCTTGCACCAAAGCTGTACAAGTAAGTTCTTTTGACACCAACTGCTGGTGTATCTTTTTTATCTGTGACTCCATCTTAGTCTTCTATCACTTTAGTCACTACCAAAAAACCTCCTTTTTCCTTGGGGAAATTCTCTTTGATAATTTGTTTTTCGTAATCGGAACTCTCCACAACCTCATCTGCTCTCAAATCATTTAAAGACACTGCATTCTGATTCGAAGCATTGGCGGGATTGTTATTTGCTAGATGGGCGTTTTTAATCACCTCAAACAATTGATTCACCGCTTCTGATGGCTGTGCCCCTTTAATACTTGACAAAATGTCGACTGTCATTATTTTGCTCATGTCTGTTTTATTTGTTTAAATTCCGACTTTTAAGCTTGCAAAAATACAAAAGTTTTACCGGAGTTCGAAAGAATAGGTTTGAAATTTGGCAGCCTTAACAATCTTCGAATGTTTCTATCAATCCAAAAAACAAAACACGCCTTTCTCTATCACCCGTGCTCTCGTATGTCATTCCTCTATGCCTTGGTATTTTCTCAAATTCGAAGAACAAAACTATTCAAAAATAACACTGTCCCTCTCATTGAAATTAATGTACCTACATTGTTTAGTTTCGATTTATCGAAAGATTCTCTGTATCTTAGATATGGTTTTAAAATGCTTTTGCTCAAAACCCTGCCCCAAAAAAAACACCTTTGACACTCGCAAAGGTGTTTTACTCTTCAAATCGAATCCTTCCATCTATTTTCCAGAACAAAAACACACTTCTTGTTTGAAAGGGTGTGTATTTTTGCTATTTGACTAAAAATTCAAGTCTAAAATAAGCGGCTCTCGTTTGTTTTTACCAAAACCCATCATTCCCATAAAGAAAAAAGTTTCTTTTTCGCTAAGAAGGCTATTTTGAAGCGTTTTAAGACGTTTTTCAAGTTGTCAACATTTAGAAAAGTTTTCAACAACAAGCCCCTGTGAAAGAATGTATTTTTTTATATTTGTTTGGTTCGTTTCCGAACGAACGCAAAAATCAACAATTAACATCTTTTGAAAGAATGAGCGAAGAAAACAAACAACAGTATTCAGCAGACAGTATCCAAGCCTTGGAAGGAATGGAACACGTAAGAATGCGTCCTTCCATGTATATTGGAGACGTGGGTGTGAGAGGATTGCATCACCTCGTGTATGAAGTCATTGACAATTCTATTGACGAGGCCTTGGCCGGACATTGTAACAATATCAGTGTTTTTATCAACGAAGACAATTCCATCACCGTGCAAGATGATGGACGTGGTATCCCTGTTGGCATGCATAAAAAAGAGGGTGTCTCTGCGCTCGAAGTAGTAATGACAAAAATTGGTGCTGGAGGAAAATTCGACAAGGACTCGTACAAAGTTTCGGGTGGACTGCATGGTGTGGGTGTCTCCTGTGTAAATGCCCTTTCTGACCACTTGAAAGCAACCGTTTTCCGCGATGGTAAGATCTGGGAACAAGAATACGAACGTGGAAAAGCATCATATCCCGTAAAACAAATAGGTACAACCGACAGAAGAGGTACGGAAGTTAGTTTTACCCCAGACAAATCGATCTTTCAACAAACAACAGAATACAACTACGACACTTTGGCCGCACGTCTTCGGGAGCTGTCTTACCTCAACAAAGGCATTACGATTCACATCACAGACAAGCGAAACCAAGACGACGAAGGCAACAATATCACCGAAACTTTCCACAGCACGGAAGGTCTTAGTGAATTTGTCAAATATTTAGACAGCACCCGAGAGCAACTAACTGCTGGCGTCATCGCAATGGAGGGAGAAAAAAATGGGATTCCTGTTGAAGTCGCTATGGTTTACAACACCTCTTATGCTGAAAATCTACATTCGTACGTAAACAACATCAACACCCACGAAGGTGGAACACATTTGTCAGGTTTTCGAAGAGGATTGACGGGAACACTTAAAAAATACGCGGACAATTCTGGCTTGTTAAAAAATCTAAAATTCGACATCGCGGGAGATGATTTTAGAGAAGGGCTGACCGCTATTATCTCTGTAAAAGTTCAGGAGCCTCAATTTGAAGGACAAACCAAGACAAAATTAGGAAACCGAGAAGTTTCTGCGGCGGTATCTCAAGCCGTTTCTGAAATGCTCACAGATTACCTAGAGGAGAATCCAAATGATGCCAAAACCATTATCCAAAAAGTGATTCTAGCAGCACAAGCAAGACACGCAGCCCGCAAAGCTCGTGAAATGGTGCAACGAAAAACTGTCATGTCTATCGGCGGACTTCCAGGGAAATTATCAGACTGTTCTGAAACCGACCCCGAAGCTTGTGAAATATTTTTAGTCGAGGGTGATTCTGCAGGAGGAACTGCAAAACAGGGGCGTGATAGAAATTTCCAAGCAATCCTACCTTTGAGAGGAAAGATTTTAAATGTTGAAAAAGCAATGGTACACAAAGTTTTTGAAAATGAAGAAATCAAAAACATGTTTACTGCGCTGGGTGTAACTATTGGAACGGAGGAAGACAGCAAAGCTTTGAACTTGTCTAAGTTGAGATACCACAAAGTGGTGATCATGTGTGATGCCGACGTTGATGGTAGTCATATTGCTACTTTGATCCTCACTTTTTTCTTTAGATATATGCGAGAAATGGTGGAACAAGGTTATGTTTACATTGCAACCCCACCTTTGTACCTTGTCAAAAAAGGACAAAAAAGAGAATACGCTTGGGACGACGACCAGCGTGACTTGATTGTACAAAAAATGGGCGGCTCAGCAAACATACAACGTTACAAAGGTTTGGGAGAAATGAATGCCGAACAATTATGGGACACTACCATGAACCCGGAATTCAGAACACTCAGACAAGTTGTAATTGACAGCGATGTAGAAGCCGACAGAGTCTTCTCAATGCTAATGGGCGACGAAGTGCCTCCACGTAGAGACTTCATTGAAAGAAATGCAAAATACGCAAATATAGACGCTTAAAAAAAGCGAGACATCTGATCCAAAAAGCACATCTCAAAAGATGTGCTTTTTTTTAAGCAACAACTATTTTCACCTCACAAATCCATGCCATGCCTAGCCTGGATTCAAAACCATACCAACAGAACTTCTCTTTGCGTGTACAAATAAAAAAAATTGGAGAAGTCTGCACAACAAACACCTCTCAACATCCCTCAGAAGGAAAGGAGGATGCGATTTTGTGAACCCTGCAAAAATTACGAACTAATAATCCCATATCCTCAGCTTTAGCTAGTTGATTTTAAATGTTTAAGAGATTTTTACTTAATGAGAAATATCGTGGTAAAAAAGATTTTTTTTATGTATTAATTAGTAATTTTGCCACAAAATATTTCAAACAAATTAAAATTTAAATAAAATGAAAGTTACTGTTGTTGGAGCAGGTGCCGTAGGTGCGAGTTGTGCCGAGTACATTGCCATTAAAAATTTTGCAGCTGAAGTTGTCATTGTAGACATCAAGGAAAATTATGCTGAAGGGAAAGCCATGGACCTTATGCAAACCGCTTCTTTGAATGGGTTTGACACAAAAATCACAGGAAGCACAAACGACTACAGCAAAACAGCAAACAGTGACGTCGCTGTGATCACAAGTGGAATTCCTCGAAAACCAGGAATGACGCGAGAAGAATTGATTGGGATCAATGCAGGAATTGTAAAAAGTGTTTCAGAAAACATCATCAAACATTCTCCCAATGTGGTAATCATTGTAGTGAGTAATCCTATGGACACAATGACTTACTTAGCACACAAAGCGACAGGACTTCCTAAAAACAGAATTATTGGAATGGGGGGTGCATTAGACAGTGCACGTTTCAAATACAGGTTGAGTGAAGCTTTAGGAGCTCCTGCATCAGACGTTGACGGAATGGTAATTGGTGGTCATAGTGATACAGGAATGATTCCTTTGACAAGAATTGCAACTCGCAACTCTGTTCCTGTTAGTGAATTTTTATCGGACGAAAAATTAGAAGAAGTTGCCAAAGCGACCATGGTTGGTGGTGCTACACTCACAGGGATGCTAGGAACTTCTGCTTGGTACGCTCCAGGTGCTGCGGTATCTGCAATGGTTCAAGCCATTGCTTGTGATTCGAAAAAAATATTTCCTTGTTCTACCTATCTTGAAGGAGAATACGGCCTCAATGATATCTGTATCGGTGTCCCTGTGATTTTAGGTAAAAACGGTATTGAAAAAATTGTAAAAATCAATTTGTCTGAAGCAGAGCAGGCAAAACTAGAAGCAAGTGCTGCAGCCGTTCACAAAACAAATGGACTCTTAGAAATCTAAGACAGCGCCTTCCATAGAGAAAGCTCTAAAAGCCCTTTTTAACAATGTTTTCTCGTTGAGATTTCAATTGTTTTGAAGGGCTTTTTTTTGACATCAAACAATTGGCTCCCAATAACAAAAACAGTATATTTATACTGAAAAAGAACATGAAAAACACTGCAATTCATTCGCTTACAAGTATTTGAATATATGCTCGTAAAAAATTGGGTTTTCCTGTTTGAAATACTATATTTGCACGTTTATAAAATTTAAGAAACAATAGAATGCAAAACAAAGGACTTATAAAACTATTCGCAATCCTTTTTGGATTGGTTAGTTTGTACCAACTTTCTTTTACTTGGTTGGCAGGTAGCGTTGAAACAAACGCAAAAGAATATGCAATAGCACATGCTGAGAAGAACGACGGAAGAGCACTTGCCAAATTCGAAAGAGCCTATTTAGACTCTGTTGCCAATATTCCCGTTTTTGACAAGCTTGGGGTAGTGTTCAGCTACAACGACATCAAGGACAAAGAAATCAACCTCGGTCTGGATTTAAAGGGAGGCATCAATGCTACCTTGCAAGTCTCTGTAAAAGACATCTTGATTGGCTTGTCTAACAAATCTAAAAATACAGTATTTAACGAAGCCTTGATAGCTGCGTCTGCGGCACAAAAAACAAGTACGGATCCCTATTTAGATCTTTTCTTTAGAGCATTCGAAACCATCGGTGAAGGGAAAGTAAAATTAAATGCACCTGATATATTTGGAAACAAATCACTCCGAGAAAAAATCAATTTTCAAACTTCAGACGAAGACACTAAAATTGCCATTCGTAATGAAATTAGCGGATCCATCAATACAGCTTTCGAAGTATTGAGAAGTAGAATTGACAAATTTGGTGTTACACAACCGAACATTCAAAGAATTGGAAATTCTGGAAGAATTTTGATTGAATTGCCAGGTGCTAAAGATATTGAACGTGTAAAAAAATTGTTGCAATCTACCGCAGAACTTCAGTTCTGGGAAGCCTACACAAATATTGAAGTTGGACAATATCTTTATGAGGTCGCTCAAAAAACGGCAGTGGTTACCAAACCGGAAACAGCACAAGACAAAAACAGCTCCGACATCGACGATTTGTTAGGAGAAGTACAAGATTCTTTGCAAGCACCAAAAACAACCGTGCAAAGCTTGTTGAACGTTTTCCAGTTCAACCAACCAAGAAGCCAGAACGATGCTAGCTCTATTGTAGGATACAGCAAAGTTATTGACACGGCAGCAGTCAACAAATACCTCGGCTCAAAAGAGGCCAAAGCGCTTTTGCCCGCTTCTTTGAAACATGTCAAATTTTTATGGGATGCCAAAGGAATCGATGAGGTTATCAAATTGTACGCAATCAAAGGGAACCGAAAAGACGAAGCCCCTATCCAAGGAGATGTTATTACCGATGCAAGAGATGACTTCGATCAACTTGGAAAATCAGAGGTAAGCATGACCATGAATTCCAGAGGTTCCAAGCTATGGGCAAAAATGACCACTGAAAATGTTGGGAAGTTTGTCGCAGTTGTTCTGGATGACTATGTATATACAGCACCTAGTGTAAATACTGCCATTACTGGCGGAAGAACTTCTATTTCTGGAAATTTCACAGTGGTAGAAGCGAAAGATTTAGCAAATGTCTTGAAAGCAGGAAAACTACCTGCTGCCGCACACATTATACAGTCAGAAATTGTTGGTCCTTCTTTAGGACAAGAGGCAATTGAAAGTGGTATTGAATCGTTTGTACTCGCTTTGATTTTGGTATTGGTTTGGATGCTCTTCTACTACGGAAAAGCAGGAATCTTTTCTGACATTGCTTTGGCAGTAAACATTCTATTTATTTTTGGAATACTGTCTGCATTTGGCGCGGTCTTAACTTTACCTGGAATTGCAGGAATTGTATTGACCATCGGGATGTCTGTAGATGCCAACGTTCTTATTTTTGAAAGAATCAAAGAAGAATTGGCACGTGGAAAAGCACTCAAAGAAGGAATCAACGATGGATTTAACAATGCATTGTCTTCTATTCTAGATGCAAACATCACTACGTTATTAACCGGTGTGATTTTATTCGTCTTTGGAACAGGGCCTGTCAAAGGTTTTGCCTCTACTTTGATGATTGGTATTGCTACTTCCTTATTTACTGCGATTTTTATCACAAGACTTTTCATTGACAGTTACTCTGGTAAAGGACAAACTTTGACCTTCAACACGGGATTGACGAAAAAATGGTTCACCGATATCAATGTCAACTTTTTGGCTAAAAGAAAAGCCATGTACGGTGTTTCAGCCATTATCCTCTTTTTAGGTTTGGGATCTTTGTTTACCAACGGCTTGAATTATGGTGTTGATTTTGTTGGAGGACGCTCTTTTGAAGTTCGTTTCGACAAACCTGTGAACTCTACCGAAGTAGCAGATAGCTTGAAAGAAGTTTTTGGTAGTTCTCCAGAAGTTAAAACATACGGATCAAACAACAGTTTGAAAATTACAACCAAATACAAAATCGAACAAGAAGGTCAACGCATTGATGAAGAGGTTCAAACTGCTTTGTTCAATGGTGTCAAACCTTTTTTACCTGAGGGAACAACATTGGAAGATTTCAACGGAGGTTTTGACGGACAACAAATAGGTGTTTTTAGTGCTATCAAAGTAGAACCAACCATTGCAGATGACATCAAAACAGCTGCACAATGGGCTATATTTGGTTCTTTGTTGATTGTATTCCTTTACATCTTATTGCGATTTAAGAAATGGCAATACAGTTTGGGAGCCGTCGCTGCCGTATTCCACGATGTATTGATCGTATTGTCTATTTTCTCAATTACCTATAAAATCATGCCTTTTGACATGGAGATTGGACAATCTTTTATCGCTGCCATCTTAACCGTTGTAGGTTACAGTTTGAATGATACGGTGGTCATCTTTGACAGAATTCGCGAGTTCACAAAATTGCATGGAAAATGGGCTTACAGCGACGTTGTCAACAAGGCATTGAGCAGTACATTGGGAAGAACAATCAACACATCTTTGACAACATTGATCGTATTGCTTGCCATCTTTACCTTTGGTGGAAATTCTATCAGAGGGTTTATGTTTGCTTTGATTGTGGGAGTTTTGGTAGGAACCTATTCCTCTTTATTTATCGCATCCCCTATTATGTATGACACCTCTAAAAAATTAGACAATAACAAACAATAAAGAACACATGTATTTACATCCAAAACCGTCCCCAAAATATTTTGAGGACGGTTTTGTGTTCTCTTATACAAAGAAAAAAAATGAGTAATATTCAAATTCACGACAAGCAATTTGCCCCTTATTACAGCAAAAAAAAGATTGCCGAAAAAGTGAGTTTGTTAGCCGCAGCACTGAAATCTGACTTGAAAAATGAAATCCCTCTAATTCTACCCATATTAAACGGATCTTTTATTTTTGCTGCAGATTTTTTAAGGGCATTTGACGGACCGTGTGAAGTGAGTTTTGTAAAACTAAGTTCGTATCAAGACACCAAATCAAGTGGAAATGTGCAGCAACTTATAGGTGTGAACGAAAATTTAGCAGGAAGAACCGTCGTTCTTTTAGAAGACATCATAGATACAGGAACCACGCTGCAAAGCATGTGTGACTTGCTCAAAGAACAACCGATCAAAGAACTAAAGGTTGCTGCGCTTTTCTTTAAGCCCGATGTTTTCAAAAAAGAGTTGCACCTCGATTATGTCGGATTTCGGATTCCTGACGAATTTATTGTCGGGTATGGATTGGATTACAATGGACAGGGAAGAAACCTCTCCAGTATATATAAACTAGAAAATTAAAAAAATGAAAAATATTGTATTATTCGGCCCTCCTGGTGCAGGAAAAGGAACCCAAGCAGAAGTACTCAAAGACAAATACAACTTGGTACACATTTCCACTGGAGATGTTTTCCGTTTCAATATGAAAAATGAAACTGAATTGGGGTTGCTTGCAAAATCGTACATCGATAATGGCAACTTGGTGCCTGATGCCGTAACCATTGACATGTTGGAGGCAGAAGTTGACAAAAACCCAGGGGCACAAGGTTTCATCTTTGATGGATTTCCAAGAACAGAATCACAGGCTGCCGCATTGGATGCGTTTTTAGCAAAAAAAGGAGCTACCATCAATGGAATGATCGCTTTGGAGGTCGCGGAAGACATCCTCGTAACACGGTTGCTAGAGAGAGGGAAAGTTTCTGGTCGTGCCGATGATCAAGACGAATCAAAAATTAGAAATCGTTTCAACGAATACAACACAAAAACAGCAATTGTGAAAGACTATTATGAGAAACAAGACAAGTATTACGGAGTCAATGGAGTAGGTTCTATTTCAGACATCACAACACTCATTTCTACAGTTGTAGATTCTTTGTAAGTATTTGCTCTAAAAAACACAATGCTGGCCATCCATCAATTGCCCGCCAAAAACAAGCCACATGACTGAAGGAAATTTTATTGACTATATCAAAATTTTCGCCTCCTCTGGAAAAGGAGGTGGTGGATCGACACATCTACACCGTGAAAAATTCATAACCAAAGGGGGGCCAGATGGTGGTGATGGTGGTCGTGGCGGACATGTCATTGTAAAAGGAGACAAAGGAATGTGGACCCTACATCATCTGAGGTTTCTCAAGCATACGCGTGCAGAAGAAGGTGGGCATGGAAGCAAAAGTCGAAGTACTGGGAAGGATGGAGAAGACAGATACATCCCTGTACCTTTGGGCACCATTGTAAGAGATGCTGACACACAAGAAATTCTTTTTGAAATTACCGAACACGAACAAGAAATCGTCTTAGTAGAAGGGGGAAAAGGAGGACTGGGCAACTGGAATTTTAGATCGGCTACCAACCAAACGCCTCGCTATGCGCAACCAGGAATGGATGGTGTTGATGGATGGTTTCAAATGGAACTGAAAATTTTAGCAGATGTTGGTTTGGTCGGTTTCCCGAATGCTGGAAAATCAACTTTACTCGCATCTATCACGGCAGCAAAACCCAAAATTGCAGATTACGCTTTTACAACACTCAAACCCAACTTGGGCATTGTAGAATACCGAAATCACCAAAGTTTTGTAATGGCTGATATCCCTGGAATTATTGAAGGGGCCTCTGAGGGCAAAGGACTCGGACATCGATTTTTAAGACATATTGAAAGAAATTCAGCCCTCCTTTTCCTAATTCCTGCGGATTCAGACGACATCAAAACGGAATACAACATTTTATTGAACGAATTGAATAAACACAATCCAGAATTGCTCGATAAGGAACGTTTTTTAGCCATTTCAAAGTGTGACATGCTCGATGATGAGCTTCGAGATGAAATTGCAAAAGATTTGCCAACAGGAATTCCGAGCATGTTTATCTCTTCTGTTGCACAAATGGGATTGACTGAACTGAAAGATGAATTGTGGAAACTGTTGCACTAGTTTTTTTCTGCAGGAAGTTACTCTATTTTCACCACAATCGGAATCTCAAACAGTGTCGTTACTGGAATGCCTCTTTTCAAGGCTGGAAAAACCGCAGGCAACGTTTTTATGCTTTGCGTGATCAAACCGTCTAATTCGGGAAGCATGTCGTTCACTGTTTTGGAAGCGACAATTCGAACCAACTCAGACTTTCCCTCTTTATTGATTTTTAAATGAACTCGGACCACTTCGTCTATACTCTGGTTGACGGGAAAGGTATGGGACAACAACGCCGCATTTAGATGCCCATACAGTTTGATTGTAAAACATCGGTTTTTAGACGCAATCGCACTTACCGTATCGCACTCTTTAAAGGCCGGAAAAACGTCTACGTGATTGAGGTCAATAACCGTATCGATCAATTGGGACCTCGCATCAAATTTCAAACTGTTTGAAATAAATTCACAAGAAATGCTACCAGACAGCAAGACAAAAAAAACAAAAACTCGAACGAACATAAGGGGAAATTGTACTCAGTGAAAATACAACAAT
>Ga0209136_1000301_pt1 | contig 35785 bp, 8 predicted proteins | sample SaaInl0LU_22_DNA_FD_184640 | JGI IMG/M metagenome (GOLD analysis project Ga0209136, IMG submission 184640) | Marine microbial communities from expanding oxygen minimum zones in the Saanich Inlet - ESP_90LU_22_DNA (SPAdes) (version 2) | ecosystem: Environmental > Aquatic > Marine > Intertidal zone... | reverse complement strand
TATGTTTGACATTGCCGATGAGTGCTATGCGCCCGATAACGCCAAAGACTTTATCAAGGACAAAGCTACCAAAGTGATCGGCCATAACCATGATGATGGCGTAGCCAAGTTTCTTCGTGAGAGGTTTGGTCTTTAGCTTAATTCATCATACATTCTTAAGACAAGACAGGTATGAAGGGCGCAGTACTATTCGTGCTATGGTCGTTACCTGGACTGGCTCAAGATTACCTATACAGCAAGAGTGATGCTTGGCATTTTAGAAGAGTCCCGTTTAGCGGTAAGGTGATTCTTCAGCAACTAGCGTCAATCAAGCAACTTCGCCTGATTGACCGTGTGGTGAATCAATATCTTAAATGTGTTTCTTAATACATCAACACCCCACCCTCAACATCCATCTCAACCACCAGTACTCCACTACCATCACTCATCGGCTCACTGATCACATCGCTAATATCTGATGTATAAACTGGCTCATCTCCCACTACAAACAAACTATCCAACATCCCAGATTTACCAGCCGTTTGACTTGGGAAAATCAAATCCAAATCAGCCAAATTATCTGTCGGTGTGGTTACCGAACTATCAAATCCTGCAAAAGCGCTAAAATCATCGTTATTATTATCTCGAATTGCATCTACGGCTTGTTTAGTACGAATACTTCCATCGGCAAACACCAATAAATCATTCGTCGCAACCGTTGAGCCTGATGCGACAGATACTGACTCAATGTACTCAGCATCATTCATCGTGACGGAACGAGTTAACACAAGGTTTCCTGAACTATCAAAGTTTTTATCATATTCAGACCAGGTGCCTTGCATATAAATATGATCTACACTGGATTTAAGATTAGTGGCATCCACTGTCGTTCCAGCTTGGATATACACTTTATCCACTCCAGTACCACCGGAAACTTGTAATTGAGTATCAGGCGTAAATGAAGTAAACACCTCACCACCAGCATCAAGCGCAATAGCTTTTACTTTGGCAGGGTTAATCGCGTTATTCGTAGAAGAATAGTTTTCGGATGGATCAATCACCAGTTCATCAAGACTAGGAGAACTCGCTTGTAAATAGGTTTTAAGTTGAGATGCTGTTAACTTACCATCAGCAAATATCAATACATCGGCTGCGGTGTTCGTCGCAATAAATTTCACTTCAGTATAGGTAAAATCATGCGTGCTGATCAATGTCATGATCCCTGAGCTCACATCAATACTTGAGTGAGTTAAATATTCTGATACGTTGCCTGGCAAATATAATTTATCACTGGAGGATTTTAAATTAGTAATATCAATGATTTGACCCGCTGCAATTTTTATCGCCTCCACTGCACCAGAGCCTGAAAATAACGTCGATTGACCATCGTAATTTAAATCAGCAAAGCCTAGGTCAAAATCAAAAAGGTTTTCGCCTTCAGATTCAAATACAATATATTTAGCAGTAAAATCTAAACTTTCATCGTCACGTACCGGACGATCAAATAGAGTGAATTCATTAACAGCAATACTTTCATCATTGCCAGCATCATCAGTATATTTAACTGTTGCCGACAATAACTTACCGTTATCCGAGTCATCTAAAATTAGCGTGTTATCTTCTGTTCCCTCGACAATTTCGCCATCTCGATACCATTCAACGGAGATATCGCCCACACCATCCTGATCAATCAACCCGCTAAAGTCGAGTTGTAATTCTTCTCCTGATAGAGGCAATGTCGCTAGTTGAATTTCACCCTCGGGTGATGAGTTGATATCATCAAATTGACGCAGATATAAGCTTCCACCAAAAGCATTGGGTAGCTCATTCGTTAAGTTAGTCGCTAACGATGTAAATGCTACCGCAACGCCTGATGGTGCGATAACACCACCAATCGAATAATTATCGCCAGCATTGCCTGCCGCATTTTGTGAAACGACTCGCCCTTCTCCTGATTGGGAATCAATCATAATCAATTGTTGTGAGCCGGTCGTACCTGATACTTGCGAAGCTAAAGAAAGTAAAACCACATAACGACCATTGGTCGAACTATCTAAAAGTTGTGTCGTATTATCCAAAACCACATCGTTATAATTCAATATCGACACTTCACCGTTTTGATACACGAACGTATCTAAGGCTTCATTTTGGTCATTGCTATCAATAAACTCAGACGTCGAGGAAAAATATTGCCCGCTACCCGTTAATGCTATTCCGGCATCTCGTGATACAAACCCAGAAGCAGTATTATTATTCAACTCGGATAATAACGTAAAGCGCGCCTTTCCTGTCAACGCCCCTTGTGTTGTTAGTTCATCAGACCACATATATGCATCGGTTCTTGTTCCGATGGGTCCAGAAGTGTCAGTAGTGTTTTGGTCGTACTTACTAAAAGAAACATACGCTTCATCAGTAACAAAACCCACTTGCACAACGTCATCCACTATCGCAATAGATTGTAAAAACGTATCTGATGCGACCTCTGCCCCACCTACTTCCGACACACGAGTAATGACATTGGTCTCAAGATCAATGACATAGATATCTGATGAATCATTCGTATCGGGATTAAGATCTGAAGCAAGGCTAGCATCACTCGTTTGCACAGCTAAATGTCGCGCATCCTCCGCCAGCAAAAAGTGTTCAACATTAATGTCATAATCAACACCCAGTGCATCAGTTAATACATCTGCTGATTGCACCACGCCATTCACCAAATGAGTCAATGTCGCGGCGGGCTCTCCCGCCTCTTCAATTTCAGCAACGACTGAATAATTATCGATGGTGCCGGTAAAACTAAACTTTTCAATATTGCTACTTGTTAGTCGATTATCAGACACTAACAAGGTGTTAAAATTTAGGGCATACGCTTCATTTTCAATATCATACAAAAAATACCCATAACGCAACTGGCCTTGCCCACCATCCTCTGTGAAAGTAGCCTTAACCACTAAGTGTGAGCCATCATCCGAAAAACTGACCGCTTCCAGAAGTTGGACCGTCGCCCCAGATATGGCAAGTGCTGCCACATCTGGATTTGCGATTAGTGTAATACTCATGATTTGCTTCCTTTATTAAATACCGACAAAGATATCATCAGCATTTAACTGGGCGCTTTGTTCATCTACTTTGACTTTAGCAAGTTCGATCATTTCAGCCTCACCAGAACCATCAATATCAAAGTACAAGATCCCTTGTGCACTATCATAAATAAAGTGGTCATTGTTATCCAATGCCGTAGCACCTGCACCGAATACAAAACTATCAGCTGAGACTAAACCAGAACCTAGAATGCCTAATACTTCGGCATCGATTCCAAATGATGCCAAGTCGATAACCAGTAAATCTTCACCAGAAGTGAAATCCTTGACAATATCCCCGTCAGCATCATCACCATTACTTGCAATGATGAACTGATCGGCACCTTCATCACCAATCAACGTATCAAGACCCAAGCCACCATCGAGAATATTATCCCCAAGGTTCCCTTGAAGTGTGTTGTCCAAACCATTACCTATAACATAAGTATCAGCAATACCTACGAGTTGAGCATGTTCAATACCAGCTTGCAACTCGACATTTTGACTAGAACGGATAGTATCTTCACCACCAGTATCAATGATGATATCTAGACTATCACTTAAGACGTAAATATCATCGCCCAAGCCACCTTCTAGCGTGTCTTTACCCAAACCACCGGCTAAAATATTATTTCCAGAGTTACCAATCAAATGGTTATCCAGGGAGTTACCACCAGCAGTAAAGTCGCCATCACCTTGTAAGGTGAGGTTTTCAACATTCGACGATAATGTATAACTACTCGTTGCAAATACGGTATCTGTGCCTTGATCGGTTAGCTCTACAATGCGATCTGCTTTGGAGTCGACATAATACGTATCGCTTCCTAAGCCGCCGACCATGCGGTCAATGCCGTTACCGCCATCAAGAATATCATTCCCGCCTTCACCAAAGAGATAATCGCGACCTAAACCACCATTGAGTGTATTGGCCTCATCATTTCCTGATAATAGGTTATCAAGCTCATTACCGGTTAAGTTGATAGCAACACCCGCTGCAGCTTGAAGGTTTTCGATATTTGTTGGCGCTGTCATCGAATAATTCGTCAACACGAGATCTTCACCACCAGCGCCACCGCTGATCACTTCTAATACAACATCGCCAGTTTGTTCAACGATATAAGTATCATTACCCGGTCCACCGGCCATGGTGTCGTTTCCTTCACCACCATCGATATAATCATTACCCGCAGAGCCATCGAGGATATCATTACCCGAACCACCCAGTACGGTATCATTACCTAGACCCGCTAATAAACGGTCATTACCACCGTTACCGACCAGTAAATCATCCCCGCCTTTTCCGTAAATCGTGTCACCAAGTATGGAGCCATATAATTCGTCATCTCCAGCAGTGCCAGAGCTAGATTCTGCATCACCACTGACTTCAAGCTCCAATGTCCAATTTGTCGCTAATCCTTCTGGATCAACCGCTTGAATCGTGACACCGCCAATAGGTCCATTCACGTTTTCACTCAAACTAAAGCTCAAGCGCGATAACTGATCCATCGTTAAGACTTGATTCAATGTCAATGCCGAACCATCGAGTGATGTTTCACCAATTTCAGGTAAACCGATGACGGTAACCGATGTGATGTCACTTTCTGGATCTGTTGGAGTTTGTAAGTCCAACGTCACTTGTGATTGCTCAGGATAGTTAATGACTAATTTACTATTATCGGTCGTAAATTGTGGGGCATCATTTACTGCGTCCACAAAAATATGCAAGCTCGATTCCGACGTCACGCCATTTTCATCTGAAGCACTATAACGAATATATCCTGCATCGCCATTGGCGTTCTCAGCCGTTTGGAAATTTAACTCAGTAAATTCATCCGCGGTAAAGGTCGCCCCAACAGCGACTTGCGCACCCGTTTTATCCAATACTTTACCAAAACCAGGAATTTCTAAAATAGTGACGGTAACTGCAGTGCCTTCAGGATCAACCGGAGCAGCAAATCCAAGAGGGGTCATAGCAGCATCTTCGAGTAAGGTTAATTCGCTTGGATCGGCAAGCACAGGACCTTGATCCGGACCAAATTGTAGCGTTAATATGTCGTCAGCAGTTTCACCAAATTCATCTGTCGCTTCAACTTTTACTTTCAATGTGCCTTGATAATCCTCAGGCGGCACACCTGTAAATGTGCCAGTGTCCTCATCATAACTCAACCACTCAGGTAGCTCGCCACCAGCAGCATCACTGACTGCAAGGCTTAACTGACCTACTTCTGATTCATCACTATCGGTAAATGCATCGGCGGGGATCTGTAAGTCAATACCGGCTTGCGCAGACACCACAATCGTACTGTCAAAGAAAGTACGGTTAGCGACTGGCGCATTGTTACCCACTTGCTCAGATAAGCTCAACTCGCTATCAGCAAAGACAATACGCTCAATCCCAGTCAAGGTATCGGTGCCTTCGTCGCCATTGGTGGTTTTAGTATCGACCACGGTTATCGTTTCTGTCGAAGCATCCCAACTAATAGAATACTCACCTTGATTCCCTTCATAAACAGCAGTATCACTGCCCGTACCGCCTATTAAGGTGTCATCTCCTAAACCACCTTGGAGTACATCATTACCAGCGCCTGCATCTAATAGATTATCGCTAGCGTTACCTACTAACTTATCTGCGCCTTTGCCAGAGAAGGCATTTTCAACAATGGACCAATCTGCAATGCCATAAGTCACTGCGTTAGCAGCAATAACACCATCATACAAATCAATATAAGCGTCAAAACGCACAGCCGCTGCATTGATGGTATCAATACCTGATTCGTCTTCGACGACTTTGTCAGTGAGATCTTGGAAACCTTCATCGGTAAAGATGTATGTGTCATTCCCGTCATCTCGATCGCCATAGACGCGCAATGATAAACTTTGAATGGTACCGGTTTGTTCAGCACGCACATCCGTCACGCTTACTGTCCATGTCCCCGTCGCCTCTTCGCCCCAGAACTGCACACTCGAGAAATCCCATAATAAATGCGTCGGAACACCACTATCTTGCCCAGACAAACCAAATGGACGCTCATCGTTTACAGTAGGTCTATCCATTAATGTCGATACAGTACCGTTTGGCGAGGTTAAGGTAATAATCAAATCACCTATACGGGTATGACGTAAATCAATGCCTAACTCAATATGTTCAACCGTAATCGGTGAATCGATATCAAACGACATAGTAAATGCGCTGCCATCACCATCAGGAATTGCTTCTAGCATCCCAAATTGACGATCCGATGCACTGACTTCATTAATCGCTGTGCTTTGGTCCTGCCAAGTCCTTGCAATCTGCACTGCAGCATAGGCATCAACCACACCAAAACCAGATTTATCATTAAATGATAAACCGCCCATATTTAAATCTGAAGCGCCATTTTCTTTCCAATCTTGCACATCTGGATGACGTGTAGAGTACGCTAGAATTTTTTGAATATCGCGATAACCGAGATCTGGATTCGCTTCTAGCATGAGCGCTACAATACCTGATACAAGTGGTGCAGATGCTGATGTACCGGTAAATTCGGTGTAATCACCACCTTTATTATATCCATCTCTTCCCAGTCTATCTGTTGTAACTAAATTTTCACCATAAGTACTGACCAGTACATTTGCTCCCGGTGTAGAGAAGCTCGACGCTTGATCGTTACTATTAATAGAACCTACCGTAATCACTTCACGAGCATTTTGGAAATTATGATAATTGGTATTATCACCTGACCCTGCAGCATTACCTGCAGAGAAGACAAACACGGTGCCTTTTCCATCTCGGCCCTGCTCAACCCCTTTACGGATATTGAACCAATCAAACGTATGAGCAGTAGAATTAAAGTTATCTGAGAATGGGTTTATCGCCCCCCAGCTGTTATTACTGATGTCGAACTGCCACTGTAGACTTAATGCCTGTGTGATATGACCCCAAGCCCACTTAACACGGGTAGATGCAATCTCAGCATCCTGTGCCGCACCAGCAATACCTGTCTCATTGTTCGCCACTGCGGCAATAATACCTGCTACTGGCGTACCATGTGCATCTGGTGGAATGACAGGTTTATGATTCCCATCTTGAGAATCAAACTGTGTATCAAATGCGAGAGCAAAATCTAAATTCTCTTGCAGATCAGGGTGAGCAGTATCCACCCCATCATCTACCACACCTACGGTGATCCCTGCACCAGAAAACTGACCATTGAGCTCTGCAATACCAGATTGATCAATGTACCACTGTGAACTTGCCAATGGATCAGCCACACCAGAATATAATTCACGCACACGCAAGGTATAAGTCCCTGTCGCATCGCCTCGGCTGCCCACATCTAAGTAGTATTCACCCGATACCGATGGTGTGAATTGAATATGAGAATCTAAGCCGGCACCAGAGTTATCATCAATAGCGATTTCGTTACCTTGCGCATCTAACACACGTAACGTCGAGTCAGTTAAAGTACCGCCCGCTCCATCACCGTCTGCTAAGACGTCAAGTACATACACGGTACCAGCCTCTAAGCTCACGCGCGCCCAATCGTGATCACCTGCGACTTCAATTTCACCAGATAAGGCTTTACCCGGTGCAACTAATGCAGAAGATTGAGTATCAGAAGAGTAATCATCATTCGTGTTATCATCGGCTGAACGCAAACGCGTATCGAGCGTATAGGTACCAATATTTCCAGGTAAATCTGCACCAGATACCTCTAAGAAGTAACGTCCGTCATCAAATACTGAAATCGCCATTTCTGCGCGGCCAGTCACATCATCAATATTGCCCACACTCACTAGGTTGCCATCGGCATCTAATAAGCGTAACTCAGCTTGTGACAACGAACCTAAACCATCATAGTAACTCTTCACACTGAAGTCATAGATATTGCCAGCAGTTAAATTCACAGCAAATACATCGGTATCGTCTAATGCACCAATTTTTCCCTCTGCTGTTTCGTTAATGGCTAAGACCGTATCGGTCGCATTATCAAATTCACTCGTCTTATCGATGTGATCATCTGGCGCTTGCTCACCTAAGTCAACCACACGAATCAAATACTGACCTGTTTGGGTCGCTTCTAAGGCGGATAGCTCTATACTCAATGTGCCATTTTCTGTCGCGGCAATATAGCCCTCATCAAAGGCAGATGGGGCACCGACAACCGGTACCGTTGCGATTTGCTGTTGATTGAAATACAAATCAGAAACCGTGAAACTCTCCGTTGTCACCGCAGAAGAAGGCGCATCTATATTGATACTAAATACAGGCGCAGTTGCATCAACAGCATAAGTATCATCCGTAAAGACTCCCGATAATTTAATGAGTCCGATTTGCTCATCAACCACACCTAGTGCACCTTCAGCGAAACTCACATTATCGCTGTCAAGTGTTCCTAACGCGCTATCAGAAAAAGCAATTTCGGCAAAGAAGTTTTCAATACCCTCAGCCCAATCTGCTTTTGCGCTGTCCGATAGATAAAAATCAACCGTATAAGAACCATCATCATTAAGCGTTACGCTTTGCTCAAACGCCATCACTTTATTGGTAACGGCACTCGATTGGAACGTCATGTTTAATTGTGCGTTTGGCAGCGGCGCAACATTACCATCGCGAACAGCGACTGTCTCGATGCGATACTCATGACCCGTTTGCAAGGCAATATTGTAAGTATCAGTATCACCCGCTAATGCAATATTACCGATCACTTCAGTTTGGACATTGGTTCCATCGTTAACAAAGCTCAACGATACTGGCCCATCGCTATCTTCATCTGAAGCATCGCCAATAGCAAGGTTAACCTTGTAGTTACCAGTCGAGCCGGCCCCATCAATCACGCGTGCATAAAGTGTTTCAGAACTATTAGCAATAAACGTCGCGGCTGCATAACCATTGTCGGTCTCTAATCCGTCACCGATAGCAATTGTGCGACCTTGATCATCAATCACTTCTACCATTGGGCGACTTAGTGTAGAGCCATCTGTTAACTGGGCGCTGAAGGTATAGACTTCGCCTTCAGTGACTGAGAAGCTAAACCAGTCTTTATCTGAATCAGTCGCTAACCCTACTGAGTCAACTGCTCTAACGCCAAAACTACCTTCGTTATACTGAATACCACCTACAACAACATCATCCAAGGACATTGCCGTCGCGGTTTGCTGGGTGTTGCCGTGATCATCTGGTGCACGAGTCAACAAGGTATAAGTACCGGTATCTTCCGTCGAGCTGGCTTTAACCACCAAATAATATGTGCCATCGTCGATAGGCGTAAATTGCATGGATGGCTCATTAGTCACCAGCATATCATCGACTGATTTGATTAACTGACCAGTGGCATCCCGCAGCTCAAGCACAGGGTCATTTAAAGTACCATTCCCGCTGGCTAACGCTTTAAGCTTAAAGACATACGATTCATTAGCGTCTAGGGAAACTTTAAACCAATCCTCATCACCTTGGGTCAGGAGATTTCCACCAAACTCGTCACCAGGGGTCAACTCCACATCGGTGGCAAAGCTATTTGGTACGTCATCCGCTGGAATATTTCGCTCTGAGATACTTAGGTTATACGTACCGCGGTTTGCATTATTGTTGGCTGATAACTCAACATAATACGTGCCAGCTTCTTCAGGTACAAAATAGAATTCACTGTCATTTCCTGTCCCGCCGTTGTTATTAAAATCAACTAAGAAACCTTTTTCGTTAAAAATACGCACATAGGGGTCTATGAGTGTGCCCGCATTACTAGCAAAGCCTTTTCCTTCAATCAGATAAACTTTACCCTCTTCAAAGGTCACAGCAAATACATCTTTATCACCTGGCACACCAATCGTACCTGGTGTCACAACTGTGCTTGTGCCGTCTAAAGTAATCGGTGTTGCAGTATCATCTAAGACCGAAGCATGATCATCTGGCGGCGCAAGTGTCACCGTTACCTCGTATGCACCAATATCATATTTAAAGGCACTACCTATATCAAAGTAATACAGGCCGTTTTCTGTAGGCGTAAAGTAAGCTTGAACATTTAAGCCATCACTGTCGTCCGATCGCATAATCACATCGCCATCGGCGTTGCGAATAAATAAAATCGGATCGGTAAGCGGATCTAGCTGTGCATCATCTGATATATCACCTTTTACGGAGATAACGTAGGTCACCCCAGCGCTTAAACCAGTCTTAAACCAATCCTTATCACCAATATAAGTGACGAGACCGGTAGTGGGCTCATCAGCATCGACTGCAATTGTTCCTTCCGTTAATAAGGTATTGGCGTAATCATCTTGTATGCTTGAACCTTGGATTATATACGTACCTTTGTACGCATTACCCGAAGCACCAGCATCCAAATAATACCAACCAGAGTCTGTTGCAGAGTAAACCACCTTCGCATCAGTTCCACTGCCGCTGTTATCGTCTTGAGTCAGCAAACGTCCTGTAATTGAACGTAGGCTTAATTGCGGATCAGCCAGTGTTCCACCGAGTGAAGTTCCATCCATAGAGAACTCATAGGTCACGCCTTTGTCGAGCCAGACTTTGAACCAATCGTGGTCAGATAACGCATTAATTTCAGATTCAATTTTGAACGTGTTGCCGCTGGTCCATTCGATACGCTCTGTAGTAGTCGTATTACCAGCAATGGTATCTAATGACTCTTGGGTCAATGTCCAAGAGCCTTCATTAAACTCGGCGACATCTGACACATCTAAATAATAAGTGCCGGTCTCAGTTGGACGGAATACAATTTTATCATCGGTGCCCACTGATGTGGTGTCCATATCAATGCCTTGCTCAATGATTCTGCCTTCTGCATCTCTAAGGACTAATTTTGGATCAGCCAGTGAACCGCCGTCAGAGGAGACCCCTTTGAGGTTAAATTCGTATTTAGTGCCCGCAATAAGCTCAGTGCGTACCCAGTCGTGATCTTTAATATCACCAATGTACCCTTGAACTTCACCTAATTGAGCATCCATTTCACCAATGGTGTCGACAGAGCCTGCGTAGTCGTCGAGGTATTTGAAGGTGAATACGTAATCTTCAATATCATCTCCATAAATAAACGATTTAACAACAACCTCTCCACCTTGATAAGTTACCCATTTATTTTGCTCTTGGTCGTAAACCTCTGGTAACCACTTTGCATCAGCCGTTTTATTAGAATCCATCCAATAATCTGTATAATTGTATTTCAACGAACGGAATCTAAGCTGTTGTCCTGTTTTAGCGTCGACCATCTCAAAATTAATTTGATTGCCGCTTGGTGTAGATCCTTCAATATATATCGGTGAATTAGGGACAAGTGTTGCTACAAATATGTCGCTATCACCAGAGTAATTTTTAGTTAATGAGACTTGCTTATCGTAATCGATTGAGATGAGTGCATCGCGCAATGTTTTTGGGTCAGTACCACCACCCATTCCATCGTTATTATTAACGAAAGTCCAAGCATCATTGGGAGCATCGTCAAGTACATATAGCTCTGGATTATCTGCAAACTGAATATTTAGAACATTATTCAATGTATCCGTACCATCAATTTTAGTTCCAAGGGTTTGCTCTAAAGTTAATGTTGATGAGTTCCGTATAAATGTGTAATCAGCCTGGTTGCCGGATACAACAAATGTGTGAATATTAGAAACAATATCATCACCACCAGCGCCTTCAAACGTATCTAAAATTGTTCCAGAGAAGTCATCGGCAGCAATAGTACCAGTAATTACTCCATTTTCTTTTATGTAGACTTTACCTGAACCGTCTAAAGATAAATCTGCAAACTGTTCAGATGTAAGAAGAATGGTGTTCGAGCCATTATCAATGTTTTCGAAGTTAAGGATTGTCGCATTTGTGAGATCGGTAAAACCATAATTAATGGTCAAAGTATCACTACCTTCACCACCATCGATATTTCCAGATAAACTAGACGCATTCAATATCAGAGTATCGTCACCAGACGAGAGATCAGCATCAAATCGACTATCCTGGATCTCGATTCTATCGTCGCCGGAGGAGCCTATAAAGTCGTTTAATGACTGGATATTCAATTTTACTTGATTTTTGTTATACTCATCTTGATACCAACTATCTGGGTATGCAGTAATGTTATTAGAATAATCTACAACATCGAAATCACCTAATAATGATACCGTTCGATAGTTATTATTTTTAAAATTGGAGAAGTCAATATCATCACCGTTGTCACCATATATATTTAAACGCAAAGCGTCCCAAGGGTAAGTTCCAACATAATCATTTTCAACATTATCTAAAGACGATAATTGTTCTGTATTAATGTAAATATAGTTAGAATTAACATTCTTAAAAATAATGTTTTCAATGTTATACATTGCACTATTTCTAACATCTGTAGAGTTGCTGTTACTTGTGAAATCGATAGTTAATGTATCAATTCCCTCTCCACCATCAACTATTTCACCATTTACAGAGTTATAATTAACGTAAATATTGTCATCGCCCGCACCACCAGAGATTTGATTTGAGCCACTGCCACCATACAGGTTGTCATCGCCTGCGCCACCGCTGATGATGTCTGAACCACGACCACCGAATATATTATCGGCGTTTTCACTACCGGTAATTACATCATCAGATGCAGACCCCAAAATACCGTTTTCATCAGATAATTCTGAATCAACATTGGGTAGGGAAATACTTGCACCATTAAGTAAAGACAGTGTTGCGGGTACAACAAAATTAGTATTTTCACCTGAAAGTTGGACATTCACACCGTCTAATGTTCTGACTTCTGATAACTGCGATTGTGCTATCGTGACAGTGACATTACCTTTAATCGTCTCGATACCGTTGAGTGTTGCACCTGTCAGGTTTGTATCTTGATGCAGTACTAATGTATCTAATCCCTCACCACCACTTAGATTATCGCTACTAATAGACTTATCAATAATCAGCGTATCATCGCCTTTACCACCTGATAACGAGTCTGTGCCAGTACCAGCTACTAAGCGATCATCACCTGAATTACCGATTAAATTATCATTCCCTGCACTACCTACTAGAATGTTGTTGGACGCATTACCTATGAGAGTATCATCACCAGAGGTACCAGTAAGTCCAGCATAAGCAGAGTCACTGGCTAAAGCCGTACTTCCTGCCTCAGTTAATGTCAGAACAAATTTAGTCGAAGCGCCAGTAATAATCTCAACGTTTTCTCCAAAGCTATCCCATTGCTCTTGAGTCATAGATAGTGACTGGGCAGACACGCGAATAGTTTCAAAGTTAGTGATAGTCGCCCCAGATAAATCAATATCTGCGCCTTTTACAATGATGGTATCGTTTCCGTCACCACCATCCAATGTGTCAAGTACCGATGATTTATTATCTACTATGACGGTATCATTACCAGACAGAAGTGAATACTGGGTGGTACCTTGACTGAGGGTAACTGTTTCGGCCTGTTCAGTACCTGTAATGGTGTAAGAAAGTGAATCGGCTATTTGCCATGAATTGATATTTAAGTTGTTTAATTTATCAAGTGATAAAGCACCACCACCCACAATTTGAAGAATAAATCTACCATTTATTTGTTCAAACCCAGATATCTGTTCTGTTGTTAATTTAATGAAATCTGCACCAGTGTTACCCCAGTTATTTTGTACCGTAAATATCTCAATGTTTGAGAAATTAACTTGGGTATAATCTATTCCCCATGTTGTTCGTTGGGATTGGTCACCAAATGGATTTACCCATCTTTCATTAATCGTAAAGCGATATTCATCTTGCCCTTCACCACCATCATAGTCGCCAGTGAAGAAATACTCTTGAGTATTTTCATGGTATCCTGAAAATATGTAATTCCATCTTGGATAATATTTATACATATCCAAATGAATTAAATCATCACCACTTCCAGCTCTAACAGTATCACTTCCATAACCACTTCCGTTAGGGTCTGAATCATAATGCCCTCCCCAAATAAATATCGTATTATTTTGGTCATTACCAATAAGCGTATCAGATTGATTAGTCCCTCGAAGATTACTGGCACCTGATAAAGATGAAATATCTAAAGTTCCACCCTCTGAACTTGGGTCAAGCTTAAACGTTGCAAGAGCAGAGATGAAACCTAAATCAAGAAGTTCCTGAACAGAGAATGGTGAAACGCCCTTATTATCAACTTCAAAGTACTCAAAGTTTTGAATACTCGTTAAGCCTGATGTATTAACAGGCTGATTACCAGGACCGTATGCGTTAAGTACTAATGTATCAAGGCCGTCACCACCATCAACCACACCCTGTGGGTTTGGTATTTCAGCCGTCATTTCGCCACCGCGACTGTAATCAAATGACAGAATTACTCTGTCGTTTCCAGCTCCACCATCAATATCGTTAGTCCCGAAAGGATCGTATATGACATCATTACCCGCCCCGGCATCAACCGTATCATCACCCAAACCGCCATGAATTTCTTCGGCAGCGTCACTTCCAGTGATCTGGTCATTCCCTGCTTGCGCATCGATAAACCCAACATCTTCTTGGCCATCAATAATATTGTCGTTAGCGTCACCAAAGAGGACTTTTTCGATAGAGATCGTATAGTTTGATAGGTCCAAACCATCGTAGTCATCATCTCTAGCGCGTGCACTCCCATTAATAACTAAATCAGCAGCTTGGATAGTTGAGCGGAAATCTTCGTCCTCACCCCATGATGTTGGCTTGACTATCCATGAGTTAGTGTACGCCGTACCATGATGATTAAAGTAGAAATTTGAAATCGTATTGTCACTTGAGATTTCTGTAAACTGAAGGCGGGTATCCGCTCGATATCGGTTAAAATAAAATTCCAGATAGTTTTGTATGTCTACTTCTGAGTCAGTTGAAATAGATATTCTCAGAGCCGTATCAGATGTGATATCGATGGGGATAGAAAGCTTAAAGAAATCGACATCAATATTATTAGAAAAATTACTTTGAGTAATAGGTATTGAACCCGTTACAGATTCACCTATAGTAAATACTCCATCACCGATTTGTACCGATTGATTTGATTCATTATCAAATCTAACATCACCATCCGCGAAGCGAAGCACTTCGATGTTTGTGATTCTCTTTATTCCATCTCTATCATTAGTATTATCTGTAATCTTTAGATAATTCCCATAAGTTCCTTCAACATAATCTTGAATCCATTCAAAAGAATAATCACTAAAATTACCAGAAAATACTGCTACATCTGATGAGCCTTCACCACCATCAAGCACATCATTGCCAATACCGCCAGTTAAAACATCATTACCACTGCCACCCAGCAAATAATCGGATCGGTCTGAACCAGTAATTGTGTCGTCACCTAAACCACCATCAATATATTCATAATCTGCACCGGCATTCAGTGTTTCACTGTTATCTGAACCGTCTAAAACACGTCTTATGATGAAATCATATGATTTTGATGACATTGGTGAATCAGCAGGTATGGAGTTTGTCCAAACGTAAATGTCGTCTGAAGATAAATTTTCAAAGAACCTTGAATCGTATTTACTTATGCCAATAGATTGTTCACTTCCTTGTATATCAAAAGAATTATTAGAGTTTGTGCTGAGATGAACTCTGCCATCAAATACAGTGTTAAGCTTAAAAAAATCTTTATCTGTGTAGTAATCAAACCGTCCAATTATCCGCTCGCCGAAGTCGATTACTTGGTTTGAGTCAGATACTAAATTACTATAGTCATCAATTTCTAGTTCATATTCAACAGTACCATCCTCTCGCATATAGCGAATAGCTTGAATATTTTTCAGCGTATCGCTGCCTTCATTTGAGGCATCAAATCCTTCACCCGATGTCACAAAATCTTGGAGTATAATTTGACCCTGGTCATTAACATTCCAAACAAAGGTATCAGCACTGCCATTAACTTGATAGATGTTATATCCAGCTCCTCCATCGACAATATCATCTCCTAATCCGCCTATCAAAACATTGTCTTCAGCGTTACCTGTCAAACGATCATTGCCTGTACCGCCGAGTATTGTATTGTTATCTTCTATATATATTGAGGAGGTAAAAAGCTGTGCTTGTATTTGGTTGCTCTCACTATTATTTAGAGGATCAAAAGACGTCCAAACAAAAAGCAACTCGCCAGCACTATTCATTGTCAGAACAGGATCATTTTGATGATTATTGGTTAGTGAATTAATTTGTATTTCTTCAGATGTAGCAAAAGTACCATCTTCGTTTATGAATCGTGCAAATATTTCATAGCCATCTCCATATCCCCACTGTCCACCTGTTTGCCAAACTGCAGCTAACTTACCTGAGTCTAATGAATATAAATATGGGTTTTCTTGCGTGTTAAAGGTTAATGTATTTAGTTGAGTTTGTGCACCAACTTTTTCGCCATCACTATCAAAACGCTGTATAAATGAGTTATTTTGATTATAGTCAGTCCATGTAATTGCAAAACCGCCTTCTTGTAACTGTGCTACAGATGAATATCGCTGAGCATTTGCTGTGTTGGTGTTGGCAAGACGTTCTTCACCCAACTTTACGCCGTCAGAAGTATACATCTGATAAAAAATTCCGGTGCTACTGCCATCCTGCTCTTGAGATGTCCAAGCAACAATAAAATTTCCATTGGTTAAAGATGTAATACTTGGATCAAATTGATTAGAGTTAGTGTATGTATTTACTATTTGAGGCTCTTCTACTTCAGATCCATCAAGAGCATAAATAGATAAACCAACACCTCTATTATCTCCGTCTTTATAATCATGCCATACTATAGCTAAATTGCCATTTTCAAGCTGAGTCATCTGAGGCGACTCAGAACTATGAGATTCTTGGTAACTAACTTTAATAATATCCGTCTGAGATTGAGCATTTTCATCAAATACTTGCATGTAAATGCCCTGTCCATTCTCAGTGGCTTGATTTGACTTCCAAATAACAACAAAGCCACCACCTGATAAGGCTTGAACTTCTGAATCATACTGATCATTATCTAACCCGATAACCGTTTCATTTCCGATTACTTGACCAGTATTAGTTATTTGCTGTAGAACTATACTATTATTATTAGAGGAAGATGAGTGATTAAATGTGGTGTATGAAACTAAAAAATTGCCATTACTTAATGAAGTCACTGAGGGCTGTTGTTGGTCGTATAACGCTGTTTGATTAACAGTAAACTCATCACCTTTGATAAACTGTGTCAAACCAACATTAATTTTGCCATCTGCAAATTCAATTTTCTCAACATTTCTGAGAACAGTTTCGTTACCAGTGCTTATCTCAATCAAGGTTACTTCATGTTTATCAGTTACTGTATATTCATATTCCGATTTATTCCCTGCAAATGTAACTTTATCAACACCACCTAACCCATCATAAACATCACCAATAGTTGCAGTATAGGTATCATCATTATTTGTCCCTTCAATTGCATCTTCTACATTCAAGGAAACATTTAACTCTTGTGATGAAGAACCATCAGTTGCCGTGACGGTAAAACTATACGATTGTTTCGTCTCATAATCTGTACCTGCAAGAACACCGACTTCGCCAGTTGATGCATCAATTGTTAACAAGGATGCATCTGTACCAGAAAGTGTATAAGTTATCGCTCCACTCTCTTCTGCATCAAAAGCAGCCGTAGCAGTATATATAGCTGTATTTGCAGGGAGGTTTTCACGAACAGTCGCGGTAGAAGATGATGAAAAAACAATAGCCATGGGATGTCCTTAATAGTTTTTTAACAAATCTAATATATGAAAACGAGAATCAAATAGATATAAGAAACTTTCTTAGAGAAGATAACACGAAAATTAATTTACATGTAAAAAAAAGCGGTAAAGGAGAATTATCTCTTTTACCGCTACGCAATGCCTTAAAAGGACTTAGGGAGAAGTATCACCTTTCGCCGAATCATACTCTGCTCGCTGTTATTACACTTACTGCTAATTACCATGTTAATTTAATAATTAAAAATTCAACATTTTGATATAAGCCTTTTTCTTAGACAGGTATGATAAATGCTTAATTGTATTACCTTTCTGTGCCAGCACCTGCAAACGCCCGTGTCACCGGCTTCATGATGTATGCCAAAACAGTTCGCGAACCGGTTTGAACATCAATGCCTGCAGTCATTCCGGCTTTTAAATCGTTGAGTGACAACTTCGGGTTCGTGGATTGTTGATTAATTTTGATCATGGCTTTATAAAACACACTGTTTTGACCGTCAGCCGCTTCTTGTGTCAGTGTATCAGAGCTTAAGTACACCAATTCGCCCTCTAAGCCACCATAAATAGTGTAGTCGAACGCATCAATTTTAATACTCGCATCCATGCCTAACTCAAGTGAGCCAATATCAGAGGGATTAATTTTCACCTCGACGAATAAATCATTATCCGCAGGGCTGATTTGCATTAACTCATCCCCGGCTCTTAATACTCCCCCGACTGTATCAATGCGTAATGACTTGACGATGCCCGCTAATGGCGCAACTAATTCGGTATGTTTGAGAATATTTTCCCGCTCTAATAATTTATATTGTTCAGAAATAAATTGCTGTTGCAGCTGCGTAACTTCTTCTCTGGCACGTTGCATGTAATCATTTTCGATAGTTTGCAGTTTGCCCTCAAGCTCGACGACTTGACGACGTGAGCGCATCACATCCAAACGACTCGCATCTCCCGTATCGAATAAATCTTCATTGATCGCCAACTCTTCTTTAGCGATACTCAAGGCTGTTCGCCACGTTGCTTGTTCTGCATGTAAGCCCTGTAAAGCTTGACGATAGAGTGCGCGCTGTTCTGTTAATATCTCAGGATACGCCAGCTCCATTTGATTAAATTCAAGATCTGTATTTTGAGCCTGAGCGCGAGCACGAGTCAGTGCGGCTGAGAGTGCGGCTACTTTCGCTCGCCCTTCCTCCACTCCAGCTTTGGCACGCTCATCTTCAAGTAGGGCTAATACTTGCCCCTGCTCAACAAAATCCCCTTCAGAAACATTAATAATGTTAATCACCCCGCCATCGGCAGCTTGAACAATCTGGGTGCGTGTCTCTGTCACTAGTTGTCCTGGCGCACGCACTGTTTGGTCTAACTCAAACCAACTCGCCCACGATAGAAATACGATTAAACCGACTAAGAGCATATATGTCATACCACGACGTTCTTTAGTTTGAGTATAAATCATGATGTGGCTCCTGCGGCTGCAGCGGATTGGGCTTGTTGCGTTTTTTCTTGGAGTTTTTGTAAGACCGGCTCTTTAGGTCCATCGAGCATGATTTTTTGATCAACCACCACAATCACGCGATCAACTAGCGATAACATTTCAGGTTTGTGCGTAATCAATACTAAAGTATCGTCAGTCTTAATATGTCGCTTTAATGCATGGGTGACTTTAAGCTCAAAGGTTCTATCAATACTCGCTGTTGGCTCATCCAGTAACCAAACTTTCGGCTGACGAAGAAACACTTTAGTCAGGTTTACCAATTGTTTTTGACCGCCAGATAACCCCGTCCCTCCTTCCGCTATTGGACATTCAAGCCCCATAGGGTGGCGACTTACTAACGCTTGATGTAACCCTGTAATTTCGGCTGCTTGCAAAATGACATCATCACCTGGATCGACCAACCCTAAGATTAAATTCTCTCTAAGCGTCCCAGAAAACAGACGACCATCTTGCTGAATGTAGCCAATTTTTTCTGCAATAATCGGTTTTGAAATATGGCTCAGGTCGACACCATCGAGCATCACACGCCCCGATGTTGGTTTAAATAAACCTGATAAGAGTTTCAACAAGGTGGATTTACCTGCACCGACTGGACCAATGATACCGATTTTTTCACCAGGACGAATTTTGAGATCTTTGATGTTTAGCGCAGTGCGCTCATCATAATTCACCAACACATCCTCAAACTTATACTGTCCTTTGATATTATCTACGAGGATTGGTTGCTCGACGCCATGGTGATCATCTTCCAATGACCACATTTTATCAAGGCCTTGCAATGCCGCTTTAACATGCCCCCACTGAACAAGCATGCCAGGTATTTTACTTGATGGATTTAATACCCGACCGGATAAAATACTACAGGCAATTAACCCGCCCATACTCAAATCGCCACCTGATACTTTGAGTGCTCCAAGCGCGACAATTAAAATATATGAGACTTGGTGTAATGAGGTAATCAAAAACTGCGAGTGCTCAGAAATTTTACGCATATCCAAATCATAGACGCGCGCCTCATCAGTGGTATTTAACCAACGTGATAGCATGCGCCAACCGCCTTGGCCTGCTTTAATCGTCTCAGCCCCTTCGACCGTTTCAACTAATAGCCCGGTCTTTAGGTTATTCGCCTCGGTCGCCTCTCGCGTCAAGCGCTCAACTTTGCGTCGATAGGTGATCCCGATTAATACCGACACCAAGGCAAATGAAAGCGGTATCAACGCTAAATTTCCACCAACAAACCATAACACCAGCGTAAAGACAAAGATGAATGGTAAATCGACCAATAACTGACTTGGGATCGTCACCAAAAAGTTGCGTATCGTCTCATACCCTTTAAGCTGTGCCGCTAAACTCCCCACACTGGCAGGTAATTGGTCAAGCCGTACTCCTAGAAAACGCGAATACACTATTTTTGATAGATGCCGATCAATATTATCCCCTAATCGCTCATTGATAAACGAACGTAAAAACTTCACAACAAGTTCTAAACCGATCGCCAAAAACACCCCCAACGTCAACGCAAATAAGGTCTGCTGAGCCCCTGTGGGTACAACGCGGTCATAAACCTGCATGCTATATAGGGACGTTGCTAAGGCAACAATATTAATCAAAATACCACCAACAATGACTTCTTTGAGACGCGATTTTTCGTGTAAAACCGCATCGAGCACCACACGAAACACCTTCGATGTTTTAATGTCTAGCGGTTTAACTAGGCTGACACGCGCAATACTGTATTCTGTGAGCGTTTCAGGCGTTTCTTCGACCCAGTCATTGGTTTGCGCGTCTTGTCGCTGAACTATCCACTGACCCAGTGCATTTTGTGCTCGAAGGATCGCCCATCCTGTTTCAGGGTGAAAAATTAACGCAGGAGTCATGGTTTGATCGATAGTATTACTATCCACCCAGGTGATGTTATTGAGATGTAATTGCTCAATCACATGCTCTAATTGTGCAGGTCCCTCGGGAAGTGCACTCGCCTCGGCGACCGCTTGTTGTATCGCTAAGCGATCTGCTGATTGACGTTGAATGCGTGCAATGCGCATCATTGTATTAAAGAAAATACTCATGAAATCACTTCATCTCCACAGGTTGGCTCAATGATAAAGTGCCATCTAACCCTTTAACTAAAAATGCTAAACGCCAATAGCTCAACACTTTGGCCGCTTTTAAATCTGCTAACTCTAATTCTGCTTGTGCTAACTCTCGAGCGGTATTCATCACTTCAACCCAAGAACGACGACCGGCAAGGTACTGACGATTAAATGCTTCTGCGATCCCTTCGTTGGCTTCCAGGCTCAATTCAAGAGCTGTTTGCCGCAGTGCCAATATCTCTAATTGTGTGGTCTCTAACTGAACGCGTTCGATGACTTGTCGTTCAACGACATTCACCTCAGCTTTTAATGCTTCAGTGCGCTGTTGTGCCAACGTAAGCTTGTCCAATGCCGAGAGCCCAGCTCCAAAGTTACTTTGCAAACCGACAAAAATACGATTTTGAAATGGCGTTGCAGTACTAAAATCCCCACGTTGATGCTCAGCTCGTAGATATACTTCTGGTTTTAAGGAGGCTGAATCCTCTCTAGCTTGAGCTTGTGAACGGCGAATATCGGCAGCAAAACGCTCCAAAGTAGGATTATTATCCAATGCCTCTTGGATCATCAACGCAGTATTTTGAACAGCAAATTTTAAAAATTGCTTTGGCGTGGTCTGAGCAGGTATACGCGTGCCAATATATTGTTCTAATTTGACTTTAGCCGCCGCTATTTGTAACTGTGTATTAGCAGCTTGTGCGTTAATTTGTGCAAGACGAGCAACACTGAGTTGCACCTCTGAAGGTGAACTCGCCCCGCGATCTGTTCGTCTAGTCACACTTTGTTTTAAACGCTCATGGGTCGCGATGCTTTTGTCGATTGCTTCACTGCGCAGCGTGGCAGCAAACCATTCTCCCCAGGCTTGAAGCACCGCTTGAGCAAGCTGTAATTGCACTTCATGAATCGTCATTGTCTGACTATCGACTTGTGCTTGGGTCTTTGCTAAGCCCGCATCAAGGCGACCAAAAGTATATAAAGGTTGTTGCAAACGAAATGTAGTGACTTGTTGGTCACCTTGATAATTAATATCGAAATCTCGTGTTTGCACTGCGTTTTCATAACTTATCGAAAACGTAGGATAATATTGTTGCTGAGCCAAAGAACGCTCAGTCTCCGCAATAGCTAATCGGTTTTGTTCGACTTGAACAGTTGGGTGTGAATTGATGGTTTGTGTGATCAAGGCACTCAAATCCATCGCATGAGTGTGTGAAGTAAATAAAACAAATACGACTAAAAAGTACGGCATAAACTCTTCTTTGTTATAAAAACAAGGGGCTTTACGCCCCTTATTGGTCACGTTCAATTAGGCGGTAATGACCACTGAGCTGTCATCATCTAAACCAAGTGCACCGTTGACACCCTCTAAAGAGTTATCAGCGTTACCACTTTCATCCGTTGATTCAGTATCTCCTTCTAACCCTACATACAGACGAGGATCACCATCCCCCCCGGATAATCCTAGGTAAAGCTCAGCGCCTTCACTACCATTACCACTAGCAAATACCTCATAGGATAAGACATTTAAGTTATCCGCATCATTGAATGCATCATCGACGTAAACTTGATCTCCAGCGCCAAACTCATCCAAGAAGACAGAAAAGTCAGTATTGGTTTCTAAACCAGCACCTACTTGAGAGTCTCCGCCTGCAGGGTTTTGATCACTAAATACAAAAACATAATCAGCTGAAGAAGCGTCGATTTTGAAAACGTTTTCTGAGGCGACATCAGCAGCTAAGCTTGCTACGTTGCCAGAGGTTGTACCTACACCTAAGCCTTCAATATCAACCCACTGCGCGCTCTCAACTAATGAGCCATCATCGACATTCATCATGTAACCTTGGGCAGCGGAAATTTGTATTTCATATGCTGCAGAATCGGCAGATGATAATGCCTCATACTCTATATCTGATACTGACATTAGAAAATCCAATGTAACTACATCAATGCTATTTCCATCGAATGAAATATAATATTCTGTATCACCACCAATTGAATCTATAACATCTTGGTTTGAAATATCTGTGACAGGAATAAAATTAAATCCAGATTTTACTAAATAAGTATGTGAATAATTACCGGTATCGGTGTCAGCCTTCCAGTCTGTTAACCACTTAGTATTAAAGAAGTTAGTTTTAGAACCCACTTCATCTATGCTCCCTAACCTAGACAATGCATCAGCATCACTTGTAGGCATCACAGTATTGAATGTAATATCTGCAATCGTTGCTGAAGCGAGTCCTGAAAGAGTACTAACAAATGCGCCATCATCGATCGATAAAGTATAATTAGACGAAAGGTCAAGATCAAAGTTTGCATCAACATTGATAATGATCACGCCTTTATCGTTATCAATGGTAATAAGATCTGAGTCCGCAGCAATGGTAAAGCTATTCGTTTTCGTTTCGCCTTGATACCCAGTTTCTGTGTTATCAGTGAAGGTTATCGTTTTACCTGACACAGCAGAAACAGCTTGGTCAATCTGTAAAATAATGTCAGAACGCACATCTAACATTTTTTCACCTAAATTACTTAACTCGGTCGAAATGATAGGTGCCGATACCGCATTAATCGTAAAGGTTTCACTGGCAGTTAATCCAGCAGCATCCGTCGCGGTGACCGTTACAGTCGCTTCAGCAGTGTCTGCTGTTGCCGTACCGCTGATCACACCATCGGCAAAGGTTAAACCCGCAGGTAAATCACCAACGATTGAGTAGGTTAACGTATCATTTGCATCTACATCACTAAATGACGTCGTTACATCCAAGCTAAAGGCTTGAGCAACAACAGCAGTTTGCGCTGCAATATCAACACCCACTGGCGCTTCATTGACGTTGGTCACATTCACTGTCACCGAATCCGTAGATGTATTACCAGCTGCATCCGTTAAATCAAAATTAACCGTTAAGCTAGTCTCATCCGTTTCAAAGTCTTGCGCGTCCTTGAGGGTTAATACACCATCAGTCAGCGTAAACAAATCACTGTCAGCGCCCTCACCAAGAGTCACCGTCGCACTTTCTGAGGTAACAATACTGCCAACAGCAGTAGCATTCTCCGCTGCACTTAAGGTGTCTGTTATTAACGTTGCTGGCGTATTATCTAATGTAAAGTTAGTATCGCTTTGGCCAACAGTCGTAATGGTTAACGGCTGCGCTGATGTGACACCTACTATTGTCGCAGCGCCCAATGTAATAGCTTTTAATACAGCAGAGCTTGCATCTCCAGTAGGTGCTGTTGCACTAAAGTTAATTGTTTTTGCATCTGCATCGTGACTAACATACTGCGCAATCACATCGGTCCCACCCATCGTCAATGTAATGGTTGGCGTCGCATCATTTAATGTCAACGTGAACGCTTCAGACAAGGTTGCAACTAAAGTTAACACTTCACCGGCCTTCGCCGTTGAACTGTCACCTTGGGTCAATGTGATAGCGCTAATCACCGGTGCAGAGACTGCATTAATGGCCAGAGTTTGTGAAGCACTCAACCCATCAGTATCTGTTGCTGTAACTGTAATATTGGCTACTGCCGTGTCTGCCGTTGCCGTACCGCTGATCACACCATCTGCAAAACTCAACCCATCAGGTAAGCTCCCCTCGATAGTCAAAGTGAGCGTATCATCAGCATCCACATCGGTAAATGAGTCTGCTAAATCAACGCTAAATGCTTGACCAACAACCGCTGTTTGACTGGTTATCGCAGTACCTTCGGGCGCTTCATTCACATCTGCAATATTAACCGTTAAGGAATCTGTGGAAGTATTCCCTGCAGCATCGACTAAATCGACATTGACGGTTAATGAGGTGTCATCGGCTTCGAAGTTTTGTGCGTCATTTAAGCTTAATACGCCATCATCGGTTAAGCTAAACAGCGCAGAGTCCGCTCCACTCCCTAAAGTGATTGTCGCGGTTTCAGAAGAGGTGATTGTTCCTACTGCCGTTGCATTTTCATTAGCAGTGAATGAGTCGACCGTTAATGTTGCTGCAGTATTATCTAACGTAAAGCCACTATCGCTTTGCCCTACAGTGGTGATAGTTAACGGCTGCAATGATGTTGTTCCTACTAATGTCGCATCACCTAACATAATGGCTTTCACTACGGCGGAAGTTGCATCTCCAGTAGGTGCTGTTGCACTAAAGTTAATTGTTTTTGCATCTGCATCGTGACTAACATACTGCGCAATCACATCGGTCCCACCCATCGTCAATGTAATGGTTGGCGTCGCATCATTTAATGTCAACGTGAACGCTTCAGACAAGGTTGCAACTAAAGTTAACACTTCACCGGCCTTCGCCGTTGAACTGTCACCTTGGGTCAATGTGATAGCGCTAATCACCGGTGCAGAGACTGCATTAATGGCCAGAGTTTGTGAAGCACTCAACCCATCAGTATCTGTTGCTGTAACTGTAATATTGGCTACTGCCGTGTCTGCCGTTGCCGTACCGCTGATCACACCATCTGCAAAACTCAACCCATCAGGTAAGCTCCCCTCGATAGTCAAAGTGAGCGTATCATCAGCATCCACATCGGTAAATGAGTCTGCTAAATCAAAGCTAAATGCTTGACCAACAACCGCCGTTTGACTGCTTATCGCACTGCCTTCGGGCGCTTCATTCACATTATTTAGCGTGATCGTTAATGTTGCATTTTGCGTATTCCCCGCCGCATCTGTTAATACGACATTCACGGTGAACGAAGTTTGTCCCGCTTCAAAATCAGGCGCTTCAACAAATGTTAATACACCGTCTGTCAGGCTGAATAAAGACGTATCAGCACCATCCCCTAAAACAAAAGTTGCGCTTTCAGAAGCGGCTAAACTTGCCACCGCTGTACTATTTTCGCTACTGGAAAACGCAGCGGTTGTGATAGCAGGCAACAATGTATCAATCGCAATTGATGGTGTCGTGCCGGCCTTGCCAGTATTGCCAGCCGGATCGCTATAACTATCCGCCTCAATCGTAATGCTTGCATTACTTTCTAAATCGGCACTCGGTGTGAATGTGGCTGAATAAATCAGGCCATCACCACTAATGTCGCCTAAACTTCCCCCTACAACAGTAATGTCACTATTGGTAAAGCTCGCAGCGGGTGCTTCGGTAAAGGTGAATGTGATAGTGGCAGTCTCACCTGCTTTTAGCGTGTCAACATCAGAGGTAATGGTGACACTTGGGTGGGTAGTATCTACAGCAAATTCGACTGAACCTGATGTACCAGTATTGCCAGCGGCATCGGTATAAGAGTCGGCTTTGACACTCACTGAGCCTAATTCGTCAATATCCGCAAGAGGGGTGACTGTTGCCGTGCGAACAAGTCCTGTCCCCGCTACAGCTGAAATGATACCACCAGAAACACTCAAATCCTCGACAGTGATAGTATCGCCAGGATTTTCATCAAAGGTCAATGTAATCGTCGCCGTCTCAGTACCATTTAATACTGCTTGGTCGGTAGTCACCACCACATTTGGCGCCGTAATATCGACTTCTAAGGTATTGGCTGCTGTAGTGGCAGTACTTGTGTTACTCGCTATATCGGTTATGTTTGCTGTAACAGCATGCTCACCCTCAGCTAATTCGGGTAGTGTTAGAGTGACTTCTTGTGCAGCAATATCAGTGGAAGTCAACACGTGACTCACCTCGACTACATTATCTCCAAGTGTCGCCATGACGGTTATAGTATCGCCAACGACTGCCGCACCACCCTTTAGCGAAGACGTATCAAAGCTCACCGTTGCAGTAGGTGTAGTATCATTAGTGAGAGCCGTAACAACTACTGATAATGGCGAGTCTGGCGCGACGCTATCAATTGCTACAGCCTGTGCGACGGTCACTTCGGCAAGGGATACTGCACTAGAAATGTTTGTAGTAGATTCCACCATTTGGGTTACCTCAACATTTGAAGTAACAGAATCAAGTGCAGAGGTAACAAATGCAGTATCAGTCAAATCGATAGTATTGCCTTCACTGGCGCTGCTCATGATATTTGTTAATATCGTATTGGCATCCCCAGCAGCTTCGGCGGCACCTTTGCCTTCGTTAGCCTGAACAAGTACAGCAACAACTTGTACTGCTGATTTTTGGATATTTAATGCCTCTGCCGCGTCAGCACCGCCACCAGCAATGGCTGATAAAGGATCATAGTTGAGTAAATCGATAGTATCACTGGAAATGCCCAATGCCGTTTTAACTAAAGCAGAAGCAGCATCAACATCGTCTGCTAAATTGTTTTCAACTGCAGTTTGAATAAGCGTCGTGATTGGATTGATTGATGTTGCATTGGCAGGTGCTTTTAATGCAACGGTGTTTAGTGCACCAGTATCAACATTCACCCCGCCCATCGCAATAATGCTATAGCCGTTCGGATTTATACCATCAGGCATGATAAAGTTACCATTGGCATCGGTGATAATGCCACTTAACGCTTCGCCTTCATCCGCAATACCATTTTCATTAGCATCAAGATAAATTTGTGCACCTTTAACAAAACCATCTGCAACGACACCAGCTTCAAATGACAAGACATCATTACCAGCCACATCTTGTAACGCATTGACTTGGTCACCTGAAGCATCTGTATAATTAATGGTGACGGCTTGCCCACTGACGAAATTATCCGTCAACGATAATACAACTTGATTACCCGTTACTGTGACATTGGATACCAGATTCGCGCTATTGCCTGCAGTGATGACAAAACTATCAGCCAATGCAACATTACTCGCATCAAGAGTATCACTATAAGTCAAAGTGACCGAGTTTGTCGATGCGTCGACGCTCATTCCTTGAATCGTAGGAGTAAGCGTATCCACTGATATTGCAAGCGTGCCAGCAGTACTTGTGTTGCCGGCCACGTCAGTGACTATGGCAGATATACTCTCAGCCCCTTCACCCATTGCAGTCACATCTGCTGCAGTTAATGAATGACTCCAAGTGCCAGTGGCATCGGCAACTACATTCACATCACCCGTAGGTAAGGTCAATGTTACCGTCGCATTAGCTTCCGTTGTTCCAGTAATCGCAGAGGTCACCTCCGCAGCATTAATGATATTATCACCGGCGAGGGTATTGAATACCGGTGCAGCTGGATCGGTTGTATCGACAGTAATGTTCAGTGTGGTCGCATCTGAAATATTACCAATAGCATCGGTGACTGTCAGGCTTAATGTTTCTTCACCTTCTCCCATCGCAATAATATCGGCAGCCGTCAGTGTATAACTCCATGTACCTTCGGGGCTCACGGTTATGACTTTGCTATCACCACCGATAGAAAGCGTCAGGGTAGAGTCAGCCTCTGCCGTACCCGTTATTACCGTCGTTTGTTCGCTTTTATTTACTATATTATCTGCAGTGACATTAGCTATAGTAGGAGCGTCAGGTCTCACTGTATCAATCGTCATAGCCGCGCTAGTTGTCTCACTGACCCGACCTTCATTGACGTTTGAGGTGACAGTCACAGTCACATTACCTTGACCGACTTGCTCGATATCCTGAGCTGTAAACGAGACCGAGTATGACCCGTCTTCGGAGCTGGTTACATTTTTGGTTAAACCACCGACCGTCACAGCTACATTGGCATTTCTATCAGCGGTACCCGTAATCATAAATGTTGCTTCAGATGCATCTACTTGACTATCACTAATACTAATTGTTGGTTCCGGTACAGGCTTTTTGCTATCTGATTGTGCCAAAGCGACTGCTCCGCCAGCTAATGCGCCTAGCCACAACCAATTATTAGCAAAAAAACTACTTTCTTCTTCCATGTCTTCAATGATGGCATCTTCTGTTTGAGCGACTACATCTGATTCAATCACCTCAGCGACCTCAGGTGTCTCAGCTACCTGTTCTCCATCACTTGGCGCTTTGGATGTCATCGCTTCAGCTTGTTCTTCAACCTCTTGGGTAACTTCTTTTTCGATATCTTCCTTTTTATCGTTGTTTGTTTCATTATCAACAAATGCTTGAACCGCATCAGCAACTACAATATTACCTTGCTCATCAACAATGACCTCTCCTTCATTCATAACAGCAGCATATGGCTCTGGTTGAGCAACTTGTTTGGAAGCAGCTTGCTGTGGTTTGGGTGATACGTTTGTTTGTTCAGAAGATGAGGTCTGGCTTGGATTAATCACTGGTTCTAGATCTTTCATCGATGGCGGTCCTTAGTTTCTACAATGTCTTGCTAAAATTTGGAAATCGTTTTGTGATGCGTTTATTTTTTTCGAATTAATCTTATGATGAATGTATCACAAATGTAAATTCTTTTGTGTTGATTAAATATAAGCATTTTTCTTAGACGCAGTAATTTTGACTGAAAAAAGACACGTCATTAAAAAAAACAACGATATCGTTGTTTGCGGCATTGGCTTCCCCAGGTACTAATATTTTTCTATTACGTTCTGATTATTGATTTCCAGTGTTCGACTAAATAAATTATTTCCCTATTTGTCGAAGTCTTTTGTAATCCCCTCGTCGAACCCAAAATTAACTATACAGCAAAAGCGATGTTTGGCATTTGAGAAGAGTCACGTTTAGCGGTGAGATGACTCTTCAGCAACTTGCGTCAATCAAGCAACTTCGCCTGATTGACCGTGCAGTGAATAAAGAACGGTTATGGCAAGGGATAGAGCAGTTACGATAGTGTAAAAGCGTAAATAATAATGGCCTGATGGTTATTAGAATTTATAACCGACTGAAACTCTTATTTCGGCATAAGGATGGGCGAAGAATTTAGCTGTTTTAGGTGTATATAATACAGGTTGAACACCTTGTAAGTAATGTTGATAGGCTGTACCAGAGATCTCAACATTCAAATTATCAGTTACTTGAGAAGCGTAACCCATTTTTATAAAAACATTATGTTTATAAGTTTGTTGGGCATCAAAATCAACCTTCTCTGAATACAACACACCAGCTGAAGTCATTATCTGACCACCTAAAGCCTTATAAAACATATCAAAATTAACTCCAAAGACCACGTCATACCAAGGTGAGGACTGTGGTAGCTCTTCTTTAAGTTCATCAATAATCAGTCTTAGCGTCTTATCCTTGATCACACTATTGAGGAGAAAATCTGACGTTAGGGCGAATAAGGGTGAATATGAATCATGTGATACTTTATGAACAGCGACGGACGTGTTGAATGAAAGTTTTAGCTCAGAGAAATATTGGTGGAACATATGAGCAATTTGAAAATAATGTAATTGGGCTGATGAGCTAAGTACAGGTAAATATTTTCTCTCCCCTGTTTCTTCAAATAGCCCCCCATCTAGCAGCTTGAAATCTGCTTCTTCACAGTTTCCACCCAATAATATATTTGAGCGCTGAACACAATCAAGAGTTACTTCTGACTGTTTTAATGATCCCACGTCAATCAAAACCTCCTGCGATTTATCTAACGATAAAATAGAGAAGTTTAATTGATAGTCGTTAAATATATTCTTTATTTCCAGTGGCTCAACCACTCTCGTAATATGACCATTTTCTCGTGTCATAGCAGCACCAAATTTCATGTTTTTATATTGATACTGATATCCGGCACTTACTCGTTTGAGTTCCTCAGGTATCGAGGAGGTCTGGATTTTCTCCAAGTAATTAACCAAGTCCAAGTCTTTATTAAAGTAATCGATAGCAATTTTTATTTCATGATTATTTGCTGCTTGGGCGTGCCTAGAAAAAATACACAAAGTAATAGCAATAAATAAATATCTAAGAATGACGTAATCGCTCATGATGCTAACACAACTCAATTGGTGGTTCTCAGCTGTGCTACCTTATATTGAATCACATCTGACTGAGGGCTATCTGGTGCAATCGTAATGCGCACTACATCGGTTAAATCGACATCAAAGAAATCACCTAAATCAAAACGAAACTCTTGCCAATCATAAGAAACAACTAAGCCATCGATATTTTGTGATAGTGGAACTGCATGGAATGTACCATTACCAGCATCCAATCGAACTTCAAAATTAGGTACATAATCACTCAGTACTTTTAATGAAAATACCAGCTCTCCACCATTATTACTTGCATCACGAATATCAATAGGTGCACCACCGCTGCCATTATTTGAACCAATTTCAAACCCATATTGAGGCACTGTATCACCTGGCTCTACTTGGAAAAATGCAGTCGAGTAACCAGGATCGCTTCCATTATCTTGACCATACATATTATCACCAAAAAGGACCCATCCAGGTGCTAAGTCATTATCAAATAGAAGCTCTTGGACATTCGATAAATCATATCCAGACAAACCTGATGAAACAATGTTATTACCACTGGTGGTTCTCAGCTGTGCTACCTTATATTGAATCACATCTGACTGAGGGCTATCTGGTGCAATCGTAATGCGCACTACATCGGTTAAATCGACATCAAAGAAATCACCTAAATCAAAACGAAACTCTTGCCAATCATAAGAAACAACTAAGCCATCGATATTTTGTGATAGTGGAACTGCATGGAATGTACCATTACCAGCATCCAATCGAACTTCAAAATTAGGTACATAATCACTCAGTACTTTTAATGAAAATACCAGCTCTCCACCATTATTACTTGCATCACGAATATCAATAGGTGCACCACCGCTGCCATTATTTGAACCAATTTCAAACCCATATTGAGGCACTGTATCACCTGGCTCTACTTGGAAAAATGCAGTCGAGTAACCAGGATCGCTTCCATTATCTTGACCATACATATTATCACCAAAAAGGACCCATCCAGGTGCTAAGTCATTATCAAATAGAAGCTCTTGGACATTCGATAAATCATATCCAGACAAACCTGATGAAACAATGTTATTACCACTGACTTGTATATCGGTAATAACTACCGATGTATCACGGGTGTCTACATACATCAATAAAGAACTGTATGTTTCATCACTTGGGCGAGCTTCTATATCAATTGTGTATGTCGCTTCTGTTGTACCCGTGACAGTTACAGTACCTGCATCAAACCACGGATTAACATCCGGATAAGGAGCCTTTTCAAACCGGAATCGAATATCTGCATCAGCAGATCCTTCTGGTAACGATGCTTTGAACGTGATTTTACCACCATTTGTAAAAGCGAACGGATATAACGTTGCATCAACGTTTGCAAAGCCCGCCCACTCTTGAGCTGCTGTTGGGACAGTATAAGTATCACCTTCTTTTAAAGCACCAGACGCAGCAAAGGGCACCATTACAGCTACGGTAGGGTCTCCGTCAGTACCGCCATCTGTGCCAGTAATAGAGGTCATTCTCAGCTGTGCAACTTGATACTGCACCATTTCAGATTGAGCGCTAACTGGAGCAATGCTAATTCTGACAAGATTGCTATTATCAATATCAAAGAAATCCCCCAAACTAAAACGGAACTCCTGCCATTCTGAACTCGGTACTAAATTATCAAGGTTTGCTGAAAATGCTTGCACTGCAGTTCTACCATCTAATGATTCAAATCTCACTTCAAATTCAGGTATTAAACCACTCAATACTTTCATAGAAAATATTAATTCGCCACCATTATTGCTAGCTTCATAAAAGTCTATCGAACTACCATCACCACCATTGTTAATATTCGTGGTGAATCCAAAACTAGGAGTGCTTGATTCACCAGCCTGAACTTCAAAGTAAGCAGTTTGATAACCAGAATCGTCTTCCATACGACCAATCTCATCATTATCACCAAATAATACCCAACCAAGAGCTAAATCATAATCAAGTAATCGCTCTTGGACATTCGATAAATCATATCCAGACAAACCTGATGAAACAATGTTATTACCACTGGTGGTTCTCAGCTGTGCAACTTGATACTGCACCATTTCAGATTGAGCGCTAACTGGAGCAATGCTAATTCTGACAAGATTGCTATTATCAATATCAAAGAAATCCCCCAAACTAAAACGGAACTCCTGCCATTCTGAACTCGGTACTAAATTATCAAGGTTTGCTGAAAATGCTTGCACTGCAGTTCTACCATCTAATGATTCAAATCTCACTTCAAATTCAGGTATTAAACCACTCAATACTTTCATAGAAAATATTAATTCGCCACCATTATTGCTAGCTTCATAAAAGTCTATCGAACTACCATCACCACCATTGTTAATATTCGTGGTGAATCCAAAACTAGGAGTGCTTGATTCACCAGCCTGAACTTCAAAGTAAGCAGTTTGATAACCAGAATCGTCTTCCATACGACCAATCTCATCATTATCACCAAATAATACCCAACCAAGAGCTAAATCATAATCAAGTAATCGCTCTTGAAGGTTTGATTCGTCGTATACTGATAAATCATTTGCAGGAGTGTCAATGGGTTCCCCATCAGAAGTAGATGGTGCTGGAACATATTCACCATAATCACATGCATCGGTACTTAACGAAGACTCGTCAAATTCAGGTTCTGGCTGTGTGGACTCAAATTCAATAATATCCAACTCATCTATCAACTCACTTTGCATATTCTTTATAACAAACAGATATTGGTTGTTTGTTTTAATGAATACATCATCGGTAAACTGGCCAATTCCTTGTTCAATTGAGATATCGGAATTTGATAACTCCCCGGCTAAAGCGATTTGATCAGTACCATCTTCAAAGTCCATAATGACATCAGCTTCTGTTGGGCATGTGGTTCGATATGCAAGTCGAGTAACAAATAAATCTACGCCACCAGTTTCTGATTGGCTTTCCATCCCTGTCATCGCTGAGTCATACATATCTGTGGTGATACTATCACCCCATAAAATATCCTGACCCATACCACCGTCTAACTCATCATCACCTGCAGCACCCACTAACGTGTCGTTACCAGCACCACCGAACAATAAATCACCACCGTCGGTATCACTTTCAGAACTAAATGAGTCAGTATTACCATACGCGCCATAAATAATGTCATCACCAGCTAAACCATATACCTCATCCGCGCCCAAGCCTGCATAAATGATATTGGCAACATCATCGCCAGTTAATACATCATCTTGCTGAGTACCTTGAATGTTTTCAAAACCCTGTGTAGGTGTGCTGTTAAGCTCATAGTTAACACCATAGTTCGCATCCATCGTTACCGAAAATACTAACCAATCTGTTCCTAAACCACCTTCCAATAACTCGTCTAATTGATAACTGGCACTAGATGCTTCCGTGCCTATCGCCGTCATAAGCATCGGGTCATAATTGACCTGTTCGCCATGACTAACATAAAGGACATCGTCACCTGCACCTAAATCAACCTTATCTGCACCCATTGACCCAATGAGATTAACTAGGTCACTACCAGCACCAACACTTACATCAACTAACATATTATTAGACATATCTATGCCAAAATTCACAATGTCGTTGAGTGCCGTACCTATCACAATAACTGGCTCATCATAACTTAGTAACGTGTCAATCTGTGAGTTCCAATCAGTAAAACGAGATAAGTCTAAGTTTGCGCCTGACGTTTCGGTAAATGGATACATAACGATAGCATTACTGTCACTCGACACATAAGCACTTGTAATCGAACCATAACCGGTCGTAGGGGAGTTACCTGTCGTCAGAGGAAGTGTTGCAGGGTCAACATAAGTCGGTGTGTCAGTTGCAGCATAACCTTGACTCACCTGAACATAACTATCCCCGGCTATCGTAAAGTTCTCAATGTTCTTAAAGCGCACTACCAACGAACCATCAGCGTTCTGTAATATCGTATAATCACCATCTGCTGACGTGGTTAAATCAGTTATACTCGTAATACCCGTCACATCGATTTGTAACGTATCATCACCAGAGCCACCAGCAATAATCTTATCACCAAAGCCAGTAACTGAAATAACATCATCACCTTGATAGCCAATGACGATATCTTCGCCATCAGCTGTGCTTAGACTGTCTGCCGAACTACTACCAAGTAGAATATCGTCATCATCTGTTCCTAGTACATTAACAGCCTCACCATCACTCGTAAGTACATCAAAATAGTTTAAGTTAGAAAGTGCTATATCTTTCACTATTACTAAATATTCACTTCCGGAACGAATAATGACATCGCTAGCGTATTCGTCCACACCTTGCTCTATCTGTAAGTCCGCGTATAAAAGTCCGTCTGACAGCAAAATTTGGTCAGTACCATCTTCAAAATCCATAATGACATCAGCATCTGAAATGGATTGACCACCATCGCCAAGACGAATCACAAAACTATCAGCGCCACCAGTTTCTGATTGGCTTTCCATCCCTGTCATTGCTGAGTCATACATATCTGTGGTGATACTATCACCCCATAAAATATCCTGACCCATACCACCGTCTAACTCATCATCTCCCGCAGCACCGACTAACGTATCGTTACCAGCACCACCGAACAATAAATCACCACCGTCGGTATCACTTTCAGAACTAAATGAGTCAGTATTACCATACGCGCCATAAATAATGTCATCACCAGCTAAACCATATACCTCATCCGCGC
>Ga0209136_1000294_pt1 | contig 36145 bp, 34 predicted proteins | sample SaaInl0LU_22_DNA_FD_184640 | JGI IMG/M metagenome (GOLD analysis project Ga0209136, IMG submission 184640) | Marine microbial communities from expanding oxygen minimum zones in the Saanich Inlet - ESP_90LU_22_DNA (SPAdes) (version 2) | ecosystem: Environmental > Aquatic > Marine > Intertidal... | reverse complement strand
TACAGGTCGGGAGATGTGATAATAGCTCTAAATCCATCACATATTGCGAAATACAGTGAGACAGGTACAACTCATGGCTCTGGATTTCAATATGATACACATGTGCCTTTACTGTTTTTTGGTGCTGGAATAGCCCATGGCAGTACTTTCGAACCATCTTTAATCGAAGATATTGCTCCAACTATCACCTCAATGTTAGGCGTTGCTCAACCCAATGGAGTCTCGGGTCAAGTCTTAGTTAAAGCACTCGGGAATTAGCTTAAAGTCTCATTGATTTGATGGATGTATTCCAACAATTCTTCACGTCCTGTGCCATGGGCTGCAGAGGTGATGAAATGGGGGGGACATGTTTCCCAGGTTTGAAGCAATTCGGCCTGATAAGCAGTCACATTACGGGTGATTTCCTCGGCTTTCAATTTATCGGCCTTGGTAAATACTAGAGCAAAGGGAATGTGGTTTTCACCCAGCCAAGTCTGAAATTCCAAATCAATAGGCTGCGGCTTATGTCTTATATCAATCAACACAAAAGCGGATACCAATTGCTTACGCTTGTCGAAATAATTAGTGATGAATTTTTGAAAAATCTTTTTGGCAGATTTTGATACTCTAGCATAACCGTAACCAGGTAAGTCGACCAAATACCAGTTAGCGTTAATCAAAAAGTGATTGATAAGCTGGGTTTTGCCCGGTCGTCCTGAAGTTTTGGCTAACTGCTTCCGCTCCATTAGCATATTGATCAGCGATGACTTGCCTACATTGCTCCGGCCAATAAAAGCATACTCGGGCATCTTGTGTTGCGGGCACTTTGACACCTCTTGATTGCTGATCACAAATTCTGCGGATGTGATGCGCATAAGGCTTAGTTTTAAAGGTTTCGCGACTTGAGCCAGCCGTGTAATATGGTGTTAAATTCTTCGGGATGCTCCATCATGGCCGCATGGCCGCATTTGTCAATCCAAAAAAGATCGGAATTGGGTAGTAGGGCGTCAAAATCTTCAGCGACATTGGGGGGAGTAACTTTATCGTCTCGACCCCAAATAATACAACTTGGCGTTTGGATTTTAGGTAAATCTTTAGCCATATTATGACGAATAGCACTTTTAGCCAGCGCAAGCGTTTTGATTAATTTATTTCTGTCGTTGACCGTTTCGTAAACTTCATCAACGATTTCCTTGGTAGCAATAGCTGGGTCATAGAAAACTTCCTGGGCTTTTTGTTTGATTACATTGTAGTCGCTTCTTTTGGTGTATCCGCCTCCCAGTGAATTTTCATATAGCCCTGAACTTCCTGTAATGACCATCCCTTTAACATTTCTGGGATATAAAAAAGTGTGAAGTAAAGCGATGTGACCACCTAAGGAATTGCCCAGTAAAATGACATCTTCAAGACCGAGCTCATCAATGAAATTATTTAGAAATTGTGCAAAGTACTTGACATTAGTTTTGAGCAAATTGGTCGTGTAGAGCGGTAGTTCTGGAATGATAACCCGATACCCATTCGATCCAAAATAATCGGTTACGCCTTGGAAATTACTTAGCCCTCCCATAAGTCCGTGGAGTACTACAATTGGTCGGCCTGTGCCGGCCTCAAGAAACTCGCAATGGGCACTCTTTTTCAAATCTAAAGCCATTTAGGTCATTTAATCGATTGATGCAAATCTAAGCAATTTATTGTTAGCCTAAACTGAAGGAAATTGACCTTAATACTTATCATAGAATCTGTTACTTTCTGTCGCGATTACTTGTATTAACCCATTTGAATATATTTTCTCCCACTTCAGTGTAAATTTTAAAATACTGATTTATAAGTATTTAATTTTAAATTATATTCTAATGGATAGGCTGACTCCCCGATATTTAAAAAACTTATGAACAAAGTGGGAATGAGTGGTAAAAAGTGGTAAATCTTTTGTAGATTTGGGTATTCAAAAAGTAAATAGTGACCACGTTAATAGGAACATACGAGTGTAAAATTGATGACAAGGGCCGTTTGATGCTTCCCATGGCTTTAAAAAAGCAGATGGCGTCTTCATTCTCCGAGGGCTTTGTTTTGAAGCGTGCTGTGTTTCAGAATTGTCTGGAGTTGTTTCCAATGTCAGAATGGGAAGCTATGATGAGCAAGGTGAATCAACTCAACAGATTTAAGAAAAGTAATAACGATTTTATTCGTCGCTTCACGGCTGGCGTAAGAGTTCTGGATGTGGATGCGTCGGGTAGAATATTGGTGCCTAAGGACCTGTATGAATTTGCAGGCTTTTCTAAAGAAATCGTATTGTCTTCTGCTATTAATATCCTTGAAATATGGGATAAGGCCAAATATGAACAAGCCATTGATGATGCCACTGGCAGTTTTGCTGATCTGGCTGAACAAGTCATGGGAAATGATTCTAACCATGAGCTATCATAATCCTGTACTACTGAACGAAGCTGTAGAGGGATTAAATGTCGCTCCCAATGGGATTTATGTTGACGTAACTTTTGGAGGAGGAGGGCATAGCCGAGCTATTCTGGAGCAGCTGGGGCCCGAAGGGAAATTGATTGCTTTCGATCAAGATGCCGACGCCCTAAATAACAGTATTGATGATGACCGATTTCTATTAATTCATCAGAATTTCAGATACGCCAAGCGTTTTTTGAGATTTCATGGTTTTGATCAAGTAGATGGTCTATTGGCCGATTTGGGCGTGTCATCTCATCAATTCGATCAGGCCGACAGGGGGTTTTCAACCCGATTCGAAGGTGCTTTGGATATGAGAATGAATCAAAGCGAGGGGATATCGGCTATGCAGGTTGTAAATGAATATGATGAATCTCAGCTTCGGTTTATTTTTAAAGAATATGGAGAGTTGCGGCAAGCAAATCTATTGGCCGGTAATATTATCAGGTCTCGTGTTGTTCATCCATTAAAAACGACAGAACAGTTGAATAATTTGGTAAAGAGACTGATTCCAGGAAAACGAGAAAACAAGGTTTTGGCTCAGATATATCAGGCTATTCGTATCGAAGTCAATCAAGAAATTGATGCTCTAAAAGACTTGTTGCTTCAATTGCCTTCAATTATAAAGCCAGGAGGTCGTATCAGTTTGATGTCATATCATTCATTAGAAGATCGTTTGGTAAAAAGGTTCATCAGAAACGGCATGTTTGAGGGTGAACCAGAAAAGGATGTTTTTGGAAACGTGTCTGTTCCCTTTTGTAAAGTTGGGAAACTTATTATTCCATCCAAAGTTGAGATTGCAATAAATGGAAGAGCTAGAAGTGCCAAATTGAGAATTGCAGAACGTCTTAAGTCATGATGATGAAAGAGAAACTTTTTAGTGTATTGCGGGGCAGATTTTTAGTGAACGATAATGCATTTAAGAATTGGAGGATGATTTTCTTTTTATCGGGATTAGCTCTTGTGATGATTGCGAGTTCGCATTCCGCAGATCGGAAAGTATATCGTATTGCGGCATTGAATGACCAAGTTAAGGAGTTGAGGTCTGAATTTGTTGACTTGAGAGCCCGACTAATGAAGATAAAAATGGAGTCAGCGGTAGTCAAAAAATTGAAAGTTAGGAATTTCGAAATTGGACAAACTCCGCCAGAGAAAATAATAGTAATCGAAAAATAATTGGCTACAACACTCAAACATATTAGGTTAAAGTTTCTAATCATCTCCTTAGGGCTGCTTGTTTTCGCTGTTGGTGTTGTGGCACAGGTCTTCAATATTCAATATGTTGATGGTGACGCCTATAGATCTCAGGCTGAAGAAATGATTGTTCAAAATGTCATCATTCATGCTAATCGAGGTAATATCGTGGCTTCGGATGGAAGTTTATTGGCAACCTCAGTCCCGAAATACGACATCCATGTGGATCCTGTCGCACCTACTAATAAATCTTTTAACCAAAATATTAATGCCCTGTGTGACTCATTGGGCAGATATTTCAACAAGCCAGCTTCTTTTTACAAGCAATTGCTAGTTCAGGCGCGGTCTAAAAATGACAAATATGTGCGTCTGGCCCGAAATCTAGGTTATGCTGACTTTGTAAGATTTTCAAATTTCCCATTGCTGAATAAAGGTGCTTTTGCGGGTGGTTTAATTGTGTCACAAAGTACCGTGCGAGAATACCCGCTTGGAGGTGTGGCTAAAAGAACCATTGGATATGAGCGCACGGATGAAAATGGTAATGTTACACGGCCTGGAATTGATGGCGCCTTTGGACAAGCTTATTTGAAGGGGGTTGATGGTAAAAGACTCAAGCAAAAAATTGGACAAGGCCAGTGGAAACCTTTGGAAGACTTCAACAGGGTAGAGCCGCGAGATGGCTATGATCTTTACACTACAATCGATGTCAATTTGCAGGATATTGCCCACTATTCCTTGCTTGGTCAGCTCGAACAATTCGAAGCCGACCACGGCAGTGTAATTGTTATGGAAACAAAGACTGGAGCCATAAAGGCAATTTCTAATTTGGGCAGAACTTCCAAGGGTACCTATTATGAAAAATTGAATTATGCTGTTGGTGAAACTCATGAACCTGGCTCCACTTTTAAGTTAATGGCCTTGGCAGTGGGAATCGACCAAGGCTTGATATCTCCTAACGACCGGGTTGACACCAAAGATGGTGTGCTGAGTTTTTATGGACGTCAGGTGCGGGATTCTAAGCGCGGTGGTTATGGTGAAATTACAGTTGCTGAGGCGTTTGAGATGTCTTCCAATACAGGGATAGTACAAATCGTAGATAAGAATTATCGCAATAATCCTGCCCAATTTGTTGATGGCCTATACGCCATGGGACTCAATGATAAATTGGACATTCCCATACTCGGGGAAGGCTCTCCATATATTACCCACCCATCCGATAAAGCGAATTGGGATGGTCTCGATTTGCCTTGGATGTCTTTTGGATATGGGATCCAGCTGACTCCAATGCAGGTTTTGACCTTCTACAATGCTATTGCTAACGATGGGGTTAGAGTTAAGCCTAGATTTGTTGAATCCATCCAATCTTTCGGAAAACCCATAGAGGTGTTTAGTCCCGATGCTTCTGGAGTTCGAATTTGCAAACCCGAGACCGCCGCGATCTTAAAAGGCATGATGCGTAATGTGGTGACTTCCGATCACGGCACAGCTCATAACATCGATATGCCTGAGTATCCTCTAGCTGGTAAGACTGGAACTTGCCAAACGGAGTATTGGATTGAGTCAAATCGATATATCTCGTCATTTGTAGGTTATTTTCCAGCCGACAAGCCTGAATATACTTGTATAGTCATAATCCACAAACCCAATGTAGAAAAGGGGTATTATGGCAATATTGTAGCTGCACCGGTATTTGAGAAAATCGCTAAACATATTTATCTGAGCACACCTCGCGAAGTGATATTGCAGGGTGCCAATGGTATCAGTGCTGAAATAGGAGACGATTATTCGAAACTACAAGGCATCACAAATGGCGAACCCTTTAAAATGCCTAATGTATTGGGAATGCCTGCAATGGACGCGATTTCTGTTTTGGAAAATTTGGGTTTAACGGTCGAGGCTAAAGGAAGTGGTAAGGTGGTGAATCAATCTATTGAACAGGGTAAGCGAATTACTAAAGGTCAATCAATTAAACTTCAAATCACATGAGAAATTTGAAGGATCTTTTATTTGGAGTAACTATTATTTCTGTTAAGGGCACAACGGATTGTGATATCAATACCATTCAATTTGACTCCAGAAAAACAGCTCCTCGAGATTTGTTTGTTGCCATCAAAGGGACCCAATCGGATGGTCATAGTTATTTGGATCAAGTTATTGAAAACGGAGTTAGGGCTGTTATTTGTGAGTCTATCCCAGAAAAAATCTCTGAGTCAGTAACCTATATCAAAACCGATAGTTCACAAAAAGCATTAGCTGTAGTTGCTTCAAATTTCTTTGATCACCCCTCTAAAAAGTTAAAACTTGTTGGGATCACGGGTACAAATGGAAAGACAACAACGGCCAGTTTGCTCTATCAATTATTTCAAAAGAATGGTACGCCATCAGGTTTGATATCAACGGTAAAAGTTTGTGTTGGTGATAAAGCCTATGGTGCCACACATACTACTCCAGATGTACTCACAATAAATGAAGTATTAGATGAGATGGTGCAGTCTGGTCTTACACATTGCTTTATGGAGGTCAGTTCTCATGGAATTGATCAGGATCGAATTACAGGCTTGCATTTTGAGGGTGCCGTATTTACCAATTTGACCCATGATCACTTGGATTATCACGGGGATTTTTCGACTTATAGAAATATCAAAAAACGGCTGTTTGATAACTTGACAAAGGATGCGTTTGCACTAGTAAATTCAGATGATAAAAACGGCCTTTTTATGATTCAAAATTGCCGTGGAAAAGTGGCTACATATGCGTTGAAGTCTGCCGCCGATTTTAAAGGTAAAATTATCGAAAATCAGTTGACAGGTTTGTTGCTAAAAATTAACAACGCCGAGCTTTGGTCGCAACTCATCGGATCCTTCAATGCTTATAATTTGTTGGCGATTTATGGCACAGCCATCTTGCTAAAGATGGATTCTTTGGAAGCTTTAAAAGGAATTAGTGGCCTGCAAAGTGTCACTGGTCGTTTTCAATATTTTATCTCCCCAAACCATATTACCGCTATCGTTGATTATGCCCATACACCCGATGCTTTAAAAAATGTGCTAGAAACAATTAATGCGATACGAACCAAAAATGAAGCCTTGATAACAGTAGTTGGTTGTGGTGGAGACAGGGATAGAGCCAAACGTCCAAAAATGGCTCACATCGCTACCTCTCTCAGTGATAAAGTCATATTAACTAACGACAATCCACGTACAGAAGTACCTGAGCTTATCATTGAAGAAATGGAAGCTGGGGTATCGCCAGTGCATTATAAGAAAACTGTTTGTGTACTCGATCGTAAGCAAGCGATTAAGACTGCTGTGCAATTGGCACAATCTGGCGACATTATATTGATCGCTGGAAAAGGTCATGAAACTTATCAAGAAATCAACGGAGAGAGATTCGATTTTAACGATTTCGAGACCGTTCACCACTTTCTAAACCAAGCAGCGTCCTAATGTTATACTTCTTATTCAAATATCTCGAACAAAATTTTCAATTCCCAGGGGCCTCTCTTTTTGGTTTTTTAAGCTTCCGTGCTGCAATGGCTATTATTTTATCCCTTGTCATTTCAACGGTTTATGGGAAGAAAATAATTAATATACTCAACCAAAAGCAAGTTGGAGAAACTATTCGTGAACTGGGTTTAGAAGGCCAAAAGCAAAAAGAAGGGACTCCTACAATGGGTGGCTTGATTATAATTTTAGCTACCGTGGTACCCGTTTTATTGTTGGCCAAACTGAATAATATCTATATCATACTTCTACTGATTACAACCTTTTGGATGGGAACTATTGGGTTTATAGACGATTATATCAAGAAGTTCAAAAGAGATAAAGAAGGTCTTAAAGGACGATTTAAGGTCCTAGGTCAAGTGGGGTTGGGCATTATTGTTGGTACCACGCTATACTTTCACCCTGAGGTGACCATAAAAGAAGAAGCGCCTTCGCCTACTACTGTGCAGATAGAAACTACAGTTCCAAGCTCGGCTGTATTTTCTCCTGAAATTAAATCGACAAAAACGACAATTCCTTTTGTCAAATTTAATGAATTCGATTACTCCAGTTTGATCTCGTGGATCAGCCCATCTGTAAGTTCCTATGCCTGGTTAATCTTTATACCCATCGTCATATTTATCGTAACAGCAGTTTCTAATGGTGCCAATCTCACCGATGGTATAGATGGTTTAGCAGCAGGCACATCGGCAATTATTGTGTTAACACTTGGTGTCTTTGCATGGATATCTGGTAACATCATCTTTTCCGACTATTTGAATGTTATGTATATCCCAAGAGTTGAAGAAATCACCATATATATTGCTGCTATGGTCGGAGCTTTGATTGGATTTTTATGGTATAATGCCTATCCCGCTCAAGTATTCATGGGTGACACAGGAAGCCTGACTATTGGAGGTGTTATTGCTGTTGTGGCAATAGCAGTGAGAAAAGAATGGCTAATTCCAGTCCTTTGCGGCATCTTTCTGGCTGAGAATCTCTCTGTTGTGCTTCAAGTGGCCTATTTCAAATATACCAAGAAAAAATACGGTGCTGGAAGACGAATATTCTTGATGTCACCCTTGCATCACCACTACCAAAAAGCAGGCTATCACGAAAGTAAGATAGTCACACGTTTTTGGATTGTGGGAATTCTTTTGGCTATTGTTTCAATCGTAACACTGAAAATCAGATAGATGAAAAAGCTGGTGATTTTAGGGGCAGGAGAAAGTGGTGTAGGAGCTGCATTGCTGGGGCGTCAGAAAGGCTGGGATGTTTTTGTGAGCGATAAGGGCCCTATAGATAGCATTTACAGGAGTGAATTGCTAGATGCTGGTATTCGATACGAATCAGAAACCCACAGCATGGCCGAAATTCTACAAGCCGATTTAATCGTAAAAAGTCCTGGAATTCCAAATCATATTTCTGTGGTTACCGAAGCAAGGCAGGCAGGCATTGAAATTGCCTCAGAGATTGAGTTTGGTTCGCGATATACTGATGCCTTATTAATTGCTGTTACTGGAAGTAATGGCAAAACAACAACAGCAACATGGATTTACGATATTTTAAAAACAGCCGATTTTGATTCAGCTTTAGCCGGGAATATTGGATTCAGCCTTTCAAGACAATTAACAATTTCTGACCCGAAGTATATTGTTTTGGAGGTAAGTAGTTTTCAATTGGACGACATACAATCGTTCCACCCTCACATTGCTGTTATAACTAATATCACACCTGATCATTTGGATCGATATAATTACGATTTCAGTCAATATGTTGCTGCTAAACTAAATATTACGTCTCAGCAAACACCTCATGATTTTTTGATTTTTGATGCCGATGACGTTGCTACAGTTGAAGCTTTGAAGGCTGCTTCTCCAATGGTCGGTCAATTCCCTCTTTCCTCAACTAGAATATTGGATCAAGGGATATATAATCAGGATAATCAAATTGTTTTTCATTCAAAAAAAAAACCACTTATGCCAATATCAGAGCTTAAATTAGAGGGACAGCACAATGTCAAGAACGCAATGGCCGCTGCTGCGGTGGCCAATTTGTTGCGTGTAAGAAAGCAATTCATCAGAGAAAGTTTACAAAATTTTCACGGGGTGGAGCATCGAATGGAACAGGTGCTAAAGATCAATAGGGTTCAATATATCAACGATTCTAAGGCAACAAATGTCAACGCGACCTATTATGCGTTGCAAAGTATGAAGTCGCCCACCGTTTGGATAGTTGGGGGATTGGATAAGGGTAATGACTATACGGAGCTCTTCCCAATTGTATTTGAGAAAGTAAAGGCCATCATTTGTTTGGGAGTAGATAACAAGAAAATAATAGAGTCTTTCGGTCCTATGGTGAGCATTATTTCGGACACCCAATCCATGACAGAGGCCGTCAGCATGGCGTACCAATTAGCAGCGCCAGGAGATAATGTTTTATTGTCTCCGGCCTGCGCTAGTTTCGATTTATTCAATGACTACGAGGATCGTGGTCGACAATTTAAAAATGCGGTGCGACAATTGTAATGAAATTCATTAAAAACATACAAGGCGATCGAACCATTTGGGCTATCACAGCGCTTCTGGCTATCTTTTCCTTTTTGCCAGTTTACAGTGCAGCCAGTAATCTCGCTTATACCTATGGCAATGGTCAGACCTTTAGTTTTGTTGTGAAGCATTTCATGCATTTGTTTTTAGGATTTGTGATAATCTTTGCAGTGCACAAGCTACCCTATCGCTATTTCAAGGGCCTTTCAATTATCATGCTTCCTGTTGTGGCTTTGCTATTGTTGTATACCATGTTTCAAATTGACAGCAGCGATAGCTTGACCAATACTAAGCGATGGATTAGCTTGCCTTTTGTGGGATTTTCTTTTCAGCCTTCGACCTTAGCCTCAGTAGTACTCATGGTCTATGTTGCCCGCTATTTATCGAAAATACATGACAAAACAATTACTTTCAAAGAGGGTTTGATTCCTCTTTGGCTTCCTGTATTTGGTATTATTGGTTTGATTTTTCCTGCAAATTTCTCGACCGCTGCCATCATGATGTTCATGGTCTTTGTATTGGCCTTTGTAGGTGGTTATCCTTTTAAATACTTGGCCTTAATTGGAGGTGCCGCATTAGTCATGGTCGTTCTTTTTATTTTGACCTTCAAAGCTTTCCCCGATTTGATGCCCAATCGAGTTGATACTTGGATGAGTAGGGTGGAGCGTTTCCGGGGAGAGGACAATGCTTCGGATAACTATCAAATTGAAAAGGCAAAAATTGCCATTGCCACTGGGCAGATTAGGGGGTTAGGTCCTGGTAAAAGTCGGCAAAAGAACTTTCTGCCGCAATCCTCTTCGGATTTCATTTTTGCTATTATCATTGAAGAATATGGTTTGATCGGCGGAATGATGTTGGTCCTTTTCTATCTGTGGTTATTGTTCAGGGTGGTGATCATAGCCTATAAATCTCAAACAGTATTTGGATCATTACTTTCAGTCGGTATTGGGCTGCCTATTGTTTTTCAGGCTTTTATCAATATGGGCGTGGCAGTTGAATTGTTGCCAGTAACGGGTCAAACCTTGCCACTTATAAGTAGTGGGGGTACATCTATTTGGATGACTTGCTTGGCCATTGGAATACTATTAAGTGTTAGTGCAGATTACGGAAAGGACCAGGAATTACCGAGTAATAGAGAAAACGAAAATCCATTGGATGTGTTAAGCGAAGCTTTATAAATATGACATTAAAAAAAATCATCATATCGGGTGGAGGAACGGGAGGACACATTTTCCCTGCCATTGCTATTGCTGACGCATTACAACAGCGTTGGCCTGATGTTGATGTGCTATTTGTCGGTGCTTCTAATCGGATGGAAATGCAAAAAGTCCCGGCAGTTGGTTATCGCATTAAAGGTTTGTGGGTCTCTGGTTTACAGCGTCGATTGACGGTAAAAAACTTACTTTTTCCTGTCAAACTGATGGTTAGTCTTGTGCAATCCCTTATTGTTTTGCTCCAATTTAAACCAGATGTTGCTATTGGTACTGGTGGATTTGCCAGTGGGCCATTGCTCTTTGTTGCTACTCTAAAAAATATGCCATCATTAATTCAAGAGCAAAATTCGTTCCCAGGAATAACGAATAAATTTTTGGCTAATAGGGTGAATGCCATTTGTGTAGCTTATCCAAAAATGGATAGGTTTTTCCCAAAGTCAAAAGTATTATTTACCGGTAATCCAATACGAAAAAATCTAACTGTTGCGTCAGATCCTGCCCAGTCAAAAATCAATTTTGGGTTTGATCCTTCGGCCCCCGTACTACTTGTTTTGGGTGGTAGTTTAGGGGCAAAGCGCATCAATGAACTGTTACAAGATAAGGCACTCTTCATAAAAGAATCGAATTATCAAATCCTATGGCAGTGCGGGGAGTTGTACTACTCACAATACCAGCTATATAGTAATGGGTCTAATATTCGCGTTGTAGATTTTATAAAAGATATGGGTCAAGCCTATGCCGCGGCCGATATAATCATTTCGCGAGCTGGTGCTTTAGCTGTTTCTGAACTTTGTGTTGTTGGGAAACCTGTAATATTTATTCCTTCACCTAATGTGGCAGAAGATCATCAAACTAAGAATGCACAATCTCTTGTTGATGCTGGTGCGGCTATGATGATAAAAGAAAAGGATTTGGCTACTCAATTTGAGCCTAGTTTCCATCAGCTGATTTCGGATGTTGAATTGCAGAATACCCTGCGTCTAAATATGAAGAAATTGGCCAAAACCGATGCGGCAGAACGCATTGTTGACGCAATTGAAAAACTAGTGAATCTATGAGTTGGAACGATAAAAATAACGTGTTTTTCATTGGTATTGGTGGCATCGGTATGAGTGCTTTGGCGCGCCATATGGTATCACTTGGCAAGTCTGTTTATGGTTATGATAAAACAGTTTCAACCCTGACCTCAGAGTTAGAGGATTTAGGTGTCGAGATTGTTTTTGACTGGTCTTGCGATATTATTCCTAAAAGCTGTTTAATGGCTGAGGACACCTTGGTTATTTATACTCCAGCTATACCTCAAGAACATCCTCAATTGACATACTTCCTGAGTCAAGGTTTTACTGTTTGTAAGAGGTCCGAAATATTAGGGTTTCTTTCAAGCGACTCCTATTGTATTGCCATTGGAGGCACGCATGGAAAGACCACAACTACAACCTTATTAGCTCATTTGCTAAAATCAAATAACAGTTCTTTTACGGCATTTTTGGGCGGTGTTTCAGAAAATTATCAAACCAATTACATCAATAGCGGAGATGAATACATGCTGGTCGAAGCGGACGAATACGACAGATCGTTCCTGACTCTAAGGGCAGACATGGCTTGTGTCACTTCCATGGATGCCGACCACTTGGATATTTACCACACGGAAAGTGATCTCAAGGCATCTTTTGTCGAATTTGCGGGAAAAATTCAAAATCCTAAGACTTTATTTCATCATATTGATTTGCCATTAAATGGACAAACCTATGGGGTTGCTGCTCCAGCAAACTATCGCTCGGAGATTACAACCATTGCTGACGGATCGTATGTTTTTGATTTGATCCATCCTAAAGGACGTTTAAACCAATTAAAAGCGGTCTTGCCAGGGCGTCATAATTTGGCAAATACAACGGCAGCCTGTGCAATGGCGATTCAATTGGGTTGTTCTGAGTCTGCTATCAGAGAAGGATTACAAACTTTTTTAGGAATTCAAAGACGGTTTTCTTACCGATTGAAATCGACAGACTTTACACTTATCGATGATTATGCTCATCATCCATCAGAAATTACAGCTATACACCAAGCAGTGGCAGAGATGTATCCTAATCGAGGTACTGCTGTGGTATTCCAACCTCACTTATTTTCTCGAACTAGGGATTTTGCCAAGCAATTTTCAGCCGCTTTATCTCTATTCGATCATGTTTTTTTACTGCCAATTTATCCAGCACGTGAAAAGCCTATCCCAGGTGTGACCAGTGAGTGGTTACTTTCTTTGATTGACAACGATCAAAAAGCGGTCATCTCTAAGTCAGATATTGCATCTGTCTTATCGCGAAGTAAAGCGACCGTTGGACTGCTTTTGGGCGCGGGGGATATTGGATTAGAAGTAGATAATATTGTCTCACAATTAAATTTTCAAAATGAATTGGGATAACGTCAAATTGATCATTGCATTTTGCTGTTTGGCTAGCTTGATGATTTTCAGTGCTATAAGAAATCAGCAGCGTCAAATCTCGGACATTGAGGTGACAATTAAAGGCGATATATATGGACTATTAGATCACGAAATCGTTGATAAATTGTTAATACTAAAGCAGCCAGACCTGAGCAATATGGCAAAACTTGGGGTAGATTTGAAATTGCTAGAAAAAGCAATAGAACGCAATCCATATATCAAATCTGCAGAAGTTTTTCTCTCCATATCGGGAGTACTGTATGTAGAATTTGTGGAGCGAGAACCCATTGCTAGGTTGTTTGGAGGAGAACATGGATATATTGATGCAATGGGTTTCAAAATGCCTTTGTCTGACAAATCTGCACCGCGTTTGCCCTTGGTAGACATGGTCGATTGTAAAGAGGAATTGAGCGACATAACGCAGTTGGCAAACTACGTTCACCGCCATTCGCAATTAAAAAAAATTATCACAGCCTATGGCTGTGACGAACAAGGTCGTTTGACATTTCAAACTAGGGTTTGGAATCATAAAGTGGTATTGGGAAATATGGACGATCTGTCCTTTAAGATGAATAAATTTTTGGCATTCTATCAGTATGCCTATGAAACAGATAAGTTATCGTCATATAAAACCGTAAACCTCACTGCTGGAAACCAGGTGGTTGGAATAAAAATATAAAATTATGGAGAAACAAAATTTTGCTGTTGGCTTAGATATCGGAACTACAAAAATAGTAGCTATGATCGGTCGCAAAAATGATTTTGGCAAATTGGAAATCCTTGGCATTGGCAAATCTCAGAGTCTTGGAGTTCATCGAGGTGTAGTCAATAACATTACACAAACCATACAGTCCATTCAACAAGCTGTGCAAGACGCTGAACTAGACTCGGGTGTCAAAATTTCAGAGGTCACTGTAGGTATTGCAGGGCAACACATTCGAAGTCTTCATCACAGTGATTATATTACCCGATCTAATGCCGAAGCAGTCATTGATGAGGTTGATTTAGAGCTTTTAGAAAATCAAGTGCACAAACTGGTGATGTTGCCAGGAGAGGAGATCATACATGTATTACCACAGGATTATAAAGTGGATGGACAGGCTGAAATCAAAGAGCCCATTGGAATGTATGGTGGTCGCTTAGAAGCAAATTTTCATGTGGTAGTCGGTCAAGTGGCATCAATTAGAAATATAGGGCGCTGTGTGAAAAGTGCTGGCATTGACCTCGACGGAATTACTCTTGAGCCATTGGCCTCTGCCAATGCCGTTTTGAGTCAAGAAGAGAAGGAGGCTGGTGTAGCCCTGATCGATATAGGAGGGGGGACAACGGACCTCGCTATATTTAAGGATGGCATTATTCGTCATACTGCGGTAATTCCTTTTGGCGGAAATGTCATTACTGAGGATATCAAGGAAGGTTGTTCGATTATAGAAAAGCAGGCCGAATTACTTAAAATTAAATTTGGATCGGCTTGGCCAGGGGAGAATAAGGAAAATGAAATCGTATCTATCCCAGGCTTGAGAGGCCGTGATCCGAAAGAAATCACCTTAAAGAATTTGTCTAAAATTATTCATGCTCGCGTGGTTGAAATCATCGAGCAGGTGTATGTTGAAATAAAGAATTACGGCCACGAAGAACGTAAGAAAAAACTTATTGCAGGCATCGTTCTAACAGGAGGAGGCAGTCAATTGAATCACCTGAAACAATTGGTAGAATACATTACGGGTATGGACACCAGGATAGGTTATCCTAATGAGCATCTGGCTGGAGAAAGTGACAGCGAGATTACCAGCCCTTTGTATGCTACCGCGGTAGGTTTGGTTATGGATGGTGTTCGTAGAGCCGAGAAAAGAGGTTGGCCTGCTCAGCAGACAACTGACGAGCATCCGCAAGAAGAAGAACATCAAGAACAAACAGAAGTTGCAGTTAAGAAGCAACGCCGGTCTTTTCTTGATACTTTGACAGAAAGGGTTAAAGACTTTTTAGATAATGCAGAATAAAACAAATCATAACGACTTAAAATCAGATCACATGGAAGAAAATAACGGTTTTAACAACATAACCTTTGATCTACCTAAAAATCAATCCAATGTCATCAAAGTAATCGGTGTTGGAGGTGGCGGCAGCAATGCCATTAATCATATGTTTACCCAAGGGATAAACGGTGTTGATTTTGTCATATGCAATACAGACTCGCAAGCACTTCAAAGTAGTGGAGTTGCCAATAAAATCCAGTTAGGTATGCATTTGACTGAGGGTCTTGGGGCAGGAGCGAATCCAAAGGTTGGCGAGGAAGCTGCTCAAGAAAGTATGGATGACATTCGCAGTATGCTCGAAACCAATACAAAAATGGTTTTTATAACTGCTGGAATGGGGGGTGGAACAGGTACGGGCGCAGCTCCTGTCATTGCAAAAATGGCGAAAGAGTTAGATATTTTGACCGTGGGTATTGTAACTATGCCCTTTGCTTTCGAGGGCAAGTTGAGAAACCAACAGGCTTTGATTGGACTTCAGAATATGAGAAATCATGTGGATTCGTTGATAGTCATTAATAATAATAAACTCCGAGAGGTATATGGTAACCTAGGTTTTAAAGCAGGGTTCTCCAAAGCAGACGAAGTGTTATCTACTGCTGCGCGCGGCATAGCGGAGGTTATTACACATCACTACACGCAAAACATTGATTTACGCGATGCCAAAACTGTTTTGAAGGATAGTGGCACGGCCATTATGGGATCAGCATCTGCCTCAGGGCAAAATAGAGCCCAAAAGGCGATTGGTAATGCTTTGGATTCGCCTCTGTTAAATGACAACAAAATTTCGGGAGCTACCAATGTGTTGTTGCTCATAGTGTCAGGATCTCACGAAATAACAATTGATGAAATAGGAGAAATCAATGAGCACATTCAAAATGAAACAGGTAATATGGCCGATATCATTATGGGTGTAGGTGAAGATTCAACTCTTGGTGAGGCTATTTCTGTGACAATCATTGCTACAGGTTTCGGCGAAAAACAACAACACGAAATTACAAATACCGAATCGAAAAAAGTTGTCCATGATTTGGAAGCCGGTCAAGTCATTACTGAAACTGCTCAACCAACGCCAGTGGCTCAGACTCCGATCCCAAAAGTGGTGCACAAATTACAACTTGATGACAACGATGATGAGTTTGTAGAAACGACCAATGATTTATTAAACTTAGATGTTGTCTTTGATATCTTAGAAGATGAGACTTCTGTATCGGATTTCGAATTCAATCAAATAGAGGAACATGAAGATGAGGAGCCTTCTGACTTTGTTCAGCTTTCTCAAGAGGAAGAACAAATGGCCGATACTTTGGAATACGAGCCTCAAACAGCCCTAACCTTTGATCTGCCTTTATTTGAGAACACTACACCTCAACCCCAAAAACAAGAAATTGTTAATTGGAGTCTTGAGGAGGAGGATCCTGAGGATGTTATGAATATCAATGTCAATGAGTATATTGTGGTTGGTCCTAATACAAATGGCGAGCTCTGTGAAACGCGTTATGTTGGTGGTTCGGCTTTCATTCAATTCACCAATTATTTCCTAGAAAAAGAAGAAAATGAGGGTGATAAGATCGTGTTAGAGGAAAGTAAATCGACCTCAGAATTGGAAAAAATCGAGGAAATAGATCCTTTACACACCCCTATTTCAGATGTGTTCAATGCTCAAAACGCACACCGTCGACAGAAAATAAAAGAATTTAATTATAAATTCAATGCTTCTAGAATCGATGAAATCGAACGAACGCCTGCCTACAAGCGTCAAGGCATGGACTTGGATCAAGCCAAGCCATCTTCGGAAACATCGGGATCGAGAACAACCATAAACTTGGACGACAATGATGAGATCCAATTCAGAACAAACAATTCGTTTTTGCACGACAATGTTGACTAATTAAATTAACTTAACCATTATGAGTTTACAAGAAGAGGTAATGACGGCCATGAAGGCTGCAATGAGAGAGAAAAACACAACCGCCCTGACGGCGCTTCGCGCGATAAAATCGGCGATATTACTGCTTCAAACAGAGGGTGGGAATCGCGATAATATAACCCAAGAAGAGGCGTTAAAGTTGCTTCAAAAATTGGTAAAGCAAAGGAAAGACAGTGCGGCTATCTATCAGGAGCAAGGTCGAAATGATTTGGCCGAACCCGAGTTAGCAGAAATTGAGGTGATTGCTCAGTTTTTACCAGAGGAGAAGTCGGCAGATCAAATAGAGGAGGTTGTTAAAGCTGTCATAGCTGAGCTCGGTGCCTCTGGTATGCAAGACATGGGCAGGGTAATGGGAGCTGTGTCTGCACAATTGGCAGGTGCCGCCGATGGTAAAACGGTCGCGAGTATTGTTAAAGCCAATTTGAGTTAAATCAATCACGCCCCTAATTTTTTTTGAGAGCAATAATGTTTACTTTTACTGCGTTCTTTTTAAAAACCAAATCCATGATTATGTCCAAGAATTTATTGTTAGCACTTTTGTTTATTTCTCAAATGGCAGGTGCCCAAAACTGGCTGACCGATTTCGAGAAAGCCAAAGAAGAGGCCAAGTTATCAAACAAATCAATTGTGATGGTTTTCTCTGGATCTGATTGGTGTGCGCCCTGCATTAAATTAGACAAGGACATTTGGCAGTCTCCAGAATTTAAGGCATATGCTGAAGATAATTTTGTGATGCTCAGGCTTGATTTTCCACGCCGAAAAGCGAATGCCCTTCCGCCGAAACAAACTGAGGCTAATAAAGCATTGGCAGACAAATATAACCCCAACGGCTATTTTCCTTTTGTAGTGGTTTTTAATTCGGCGTTAAATAAGCGCGGGGAAACAGGTTACAAGAAAATGTCTCCCCAAGAATACATCAACCATTTGAGCGCTTTCCTCAAATGAGATTAACTCTTGTTTTACTTTTAAGTATTACCCTTGGATTCTGTCAGACTCCAGCCAAGTTTTATAGATCATTTAGTGCAATGGGCTGTGGTTTTCAGGTCACAGTGGTCGCCAATAATGCCAACGATGCGGACACCTTCTTATCAATGGCTGTAAACAACATTAAGAGAATAGAGGGGCTAATATCATCGTGGGATGAAAAGTCACAAACCAGCAGGATTAACAATGCTGCTGGAGTTCAACCAGTAAGTGTTGATCCTGAGTTGTTTGATCTTATTAAACGGTCTTTGGCCATTTCGCGACTTACCGATGGTGCCTTCGATATTACTTATGCCTCTATGGATAGGATTTGGAAATTTGACGGTTCCGTATCGGAACTCCCAGATCCTGACCGCGTTAAAGAATCGGTTAGGAAAGTAGGCTTTCAGAAAGTTCAATTGACAGACAGTGTCCAATCGGTTTTTTTGCCTGTAAAGGGAATGAAAATTGGTTTTGGAGCCATTGGAAAGGGATATGCTGCTGACCATACTATGAATTTATTGAAATCCAACGGTGTGTCTGCGGGTATCATCAATGCTTCTGGAGATCTCAGAACCTGGGGAGAGCAACCTAATGCCGAATCATGGCAAATTGGAGTTAAAAACCCACTGAACAAAAACAAAGTTTTTGTTCTATTACCATTGACCAATCAGGCCCTAGTGACTTCGGGCAATTACGAAAAGTTTATTACCATCGACGGAAAGCGCTTTGCCCACATCATTGATCCACGAACGGGTTACCCTTCTTCGGGATTAACAAGTGTGACTGTCATAGCCTCAAGCGCCGAATTGGCCGATGCCTTGGCCACAGCTGTTTTTGTGATGGGTAAAGAGATTGGTCTGGATTTTGTTAACCAATTGAAAGATGTAGAATGTGTGTTGGTTCAGGATGATGGTACGGTGTTCTATTCCGATAATATTAATGCTAAAGAATTAAAATAATTAAAAAAATATGAAAACAATTTTCCTTTTAGCCTGTGCATTTGTTTTGAGTTCGTGTAAGATTGTTAAACCCTATGATATGGTCAATATTAATGACCCTGACATGCTACTTGCCAACAAAAAATGTGAGCGTTTTGAAACTAACTTTCAAATCTATCGCGAGGGAGCTTCAGGTGCCAATGGCGGCAAATCAGGCGGTGGCTGCGGCTGTAACTAATTTTTTTAACGACTACTTATTTTATACAGATGAATAAATTGCTATTGATTACCTCGCTGATACTGCCCGTTTTATTTTATGGACAGGCCGATCAGAACGAATATAAAAAACGTGTTTTGGAAACGGCGGAGGTGGACTATGTCATGAGTTATTATACCCAAGATGGTACTCATGCATCGGTTACTGGTGGTATCGGAACTGAAAAACTCGAAGATATCACGCCTACCTTTATCATTGCACTTCCCTTAAATGCCGATGATGTATTGACAATCGATGCTGGTATTTCTGCTTATTCTTCTGCTTCTTCGAGCAATCTAGACCCCTTCGATTCAAGCGGTGCCTCCGGTGGCTATGATGACGATGACGACGATGATGACGACCGTGCTAGCTATGCAGGCGTGTCTGGAACTCCCTGGTATGCGTCCTCTGGAGCCTCGGCACAAGACGTTTGGTCGGGTGTTACAGTAAATTACAGCCACACCAGCGACAGTAGAGACTTTTCTTGGAATACACAGGCTAGTTTTGCTAATGAGTATGACTATAATTCGGTTGGTTTTGGTGGCGGTTTGTCGCAGCAATTCAATGAGAAAAACACCTCTGTTAGTCTTTCAGGATTGGTGTTCCTTGATAATTGGAATCCCAAGTACCCAACGGAAATTGACTCTTACTATGAAGCTGGCTCCAATTTGAACAATGGATTTTTTGGCCCTATTGACATCTTAGATCAAACGGGAGCAATTATCAATAAAAATGATCCTAATGCATGGCGGCCCAACGGAGGCTTAATTGTCAATACATCCCGAAAAACGTATTCAGGTTCAATCAATTTTTCTCAAATATTGAGCAAAAATTTGCAGTTGTTGCTGTCAGTTGATATCGTGCGTCAACAAGGTTGGTTGGCCAATCCTATGCAGCGCGTCTATTTTTCCGATAAGCCAAACTTTTACGTGGGCAACCCTTCTAGTATTCCCAATTACGAAACACCTCAAAATACTGACGTCTTTCAACTGGGCGATGATATCGAAAGACTGCCATCGGTAAGAACAAAACTGCCTTTTGGGGCACGACTCAATTACTACGTCAACGCCTCTTTAGCCGTTAGAACATACTTCCGTTATTATCAGGATGATTGGGGTCTTGTTTCTCAAACGGCAAGCATTGAATTTCCGGTAAAATTCGGTTTGGGGAAATTTACACTCTATCCCAACTACCGCTATTTTACCCAAACCGCTGTGGACTATTTTGCGCCCTATGAGGGTCATTTGAGCACTTCAGATTTTTATACGTCAGATTATGATTTGTCGGCATTTTCGAGCCACCAAATGGGACTGGGATTCAATTATACAGACCTGTTTGCCCAACTCAAGTTTTTAGGGTTTGGGTTTAAATCTCTCGACGTGCGCTACAACTACTACGACCGCTCCGATGGATTAAATGCCCATATCACCTCAATGGGAGTGAAGTTTGTAATGGATTGATACGGAGAGAACCAAGTTCTCAATTGTTCTGCTTTCCAACCAAGGGAGGCTGGTATTGGCTTAATCTTTAATTGCGCTTGAAGGATTACTATTGGTGCTTTTCAACAATAAGGAGAGAATCAATTTTCGCTGTTGCCCCCATTAGTTGAAAAGTTGGACGGACATTAGGGATTATTGAAACAACCTCACCATCAAGTTTGTTTAAAAAGGACTCTAATTTTTCTTGCATATTTCTGCTCTTAACTTCAATTCTTTGTACGCGATATTTCATGATTTTAGATTTTGTTTTGTTCATATTGTGACCAATATTAGCCCGCTGCTGTGATTTCATTTTAGTTGTCCTTCAGATATGTGTTTTGTCACAACTACAGCGTTTGTACTTTGTTGGCAACCATGACTATTTAATCATCATCGTCGTCATGGTCATCGTCCTCATGGTCATCGTCGTTGTGGTCTTCTTTTTCACCGCTCTTAAACATCCCTTTGTCATTAGTCACATTACTGCTTCTTATTTCAGAATGTCTAATTTCTCCACCTGTACCTCCAACTTTTGCAAAAAGTCCAAACGTTCCCAATGAAACAATGAGTGTAATTAAACTCAAATGTTTTGCATACGTTACCCTTTTGATAATCACAAATAGGTTAATGATTGATAAAACTCCTAAAAGTCCCATTAACCAAATGGCTATTTCAGCAAGTTCCTCGTGCTTTTCAATGGATTGTTCCGAAACGCCTGCGATATGTTCCACAGTTTCTTCTGCTTCTCCGCCCGTCAGAAAAACAGGTATTGTTAAAAAGGCCATTACTATAAAAGTAACCAATGCTACTTTTTTTATGGCTTCATTTTTGGCAAATTGACCATAAGCCAAAATTCCAATCCCGAGTATTGTTCCCACTATGGGGAAATGTGTTAATACTAAATGCAAATGTGTTGCGTCCATAATTTTAAGCTATTGTTTAATGATCCTTTTTATGGTGATACCTTTTTCTGTTGCAATTTTCACGAAATACATTCCCGATCCCAGTGCAGTTGGATCCACCGTATAGTTTTGAGAGTCGTGGTTCAGTTCCAACATGACTCTCCCGCTAAGGTCGTATACCCTGGTCACTGAACTCATTAGTTCAGGTAAAGTAATGTGCAGTGCATCTTGAGTTGGGTTTGGATAAATATGTATGCTGCCCACCTCATGGTCTTTATTGCCTAAAGTCTCGGCATGAACCGAGATATGATCCACAGCAATATCACTGAATTCACCCAGTCCAGTTGTGGCATCTATTCTAATTTGAATTGTTTGTCCTGAATAATCTTCAAGGCTTATATTTGCTTCGTTCCATTGATTTCCTTGATCTCCATTGATCAACCATATGGTGGTCCAACCACTGCCATTATTTACTCTTGCAGCTAAGTTGCCAGCCGTTGTCCCGAACATATGGTAATCAAAGGATAAGGCAGGTGAGTCTGCTTCTGCTATATTGCTGAGGTCAAAACAAGGGCTATTGAGCACTGCTCTTTTATTAGGAAATCCAATGTTAGCTTCAGACGCTTCAGTATATATATAAAAATCTCCATCAGTGGCAATGCTAGGTCCGGTGTTCGACGTTGGAGTGCCTCCTGAATCTCTGACCCAATCAAAATCTGTATTTCCGATATGTGATAAATCGGAATCATTTTGTACGCAGAGACCTAAATCAGTTTCAAAACTTTCTGAATACGGAAATGACGTTACAGTATTTGCGCAATCTGTTCCGGGATTGTCTAGATAATAATCATAAGTGGTTTGTAAGACATCTATTGGCTCTTCTGCAAAATCGGTTTTACTCACATTAAGATCCACCGTTAAATGACCATAGTTGGAGTACAGGTCCCCAACTTTTGCTACGCGTAGAAAAGCCGATTTGGAGCTGGTTTGGTTACTTGAACAAGTGGATTGAGCACCAATGCGTTTAGCTCCTTGCATCGCAGCCATCAACTTGTCTGCAAGAGTTCCTGTTGCATTTAGAAATCCAGTTTCCATATCATCCAATACATCTTGAGAAATGAGAATATTCCCTTGAATGGCATAATTCGACCCAATAATATGATTGGCTACAGCATTGTTATTATTACCCGTAAATGCAGCTGCTCTTGGAGTTCCTCCTACACCTCCAATTAAATCGACGATGCCATATTGTCTTTGTGAAATGTCGCCTGTTGCCGGATCATTAGCAATAAGCCAATCTATAATTTGTTGTGGGCTATCGCCTTGTTCCATTCTGACTCTTGCCGCTGCTTGATTTACAGCATCCCACAAAGCTTGTGTGTTAATAGCACCTATTCCTAAAACGATGTCACTTATAGTTAAAGCACCTTCTTCACCTGCCAAATCATCTATGTCTAGACAGGTAGCTCCTGCACTTCCTATTTCACCAGTAGCAGAATCTACTGCTACAATAGAAAAAGTATGCTGGGCAAAACTGTAGTGTACAAGGCCTAAAAATAAGAGCCAAAAAATTTTATTTTGACAATTTGCGAAGTTTTTCATTTTTTAAAATTTTAATTTTATTACACCTTATTAAGAGACTGTAGGACATCAACATATCGATATTCAATGTTATTGTAGCGTATTGCACCAAAGTATTGTAACTGGGATTTAGCTTTTGAGGAAATTCTCTACGCTACCTTATATCTGAACAGGTTCTGATATATCGGCTACAAATTTTGTTATTTCAATTGCTTCGACTTGTTTGTAAGACGACATCCGTAGGTTACATGTATATCATTGATTACATACATACTGACTCGGGTTAACCCAATCTAAACCTCAATAAAAATGCGCGACAATGGTCAAGTTATTTTTGGAAGACTTCGATTTGGGGTCAAACTCTATTCAAAGTTATAAATTATTTTTTAAAGAAAGATTCGAGCTACCGGTTTTTTTGAGCTCATGATAATTTGTGAGACAATTATTGATTGGTAGGTCTTTCGGGAATATAGACAAGATCAATATCGATAGCATCACCATAGGTTACTACCATGGAACATAATACAGAAACCCTTTCCCCATGGTGGATAGCGGGTATCATAACAGGCATCTTTCGGAGCACTCTTAAAATCTCTGCTTGAATGGTTACTTCTGAATTTCTGACTTTCATTCCGGTGAGATTGCCTTTATCATCGATGATAAAAAAAGCGTCAACCTGCTTTGGTTCTGTTAGTTTTAAATCCTGCGCTAACAGTATATTAAACTCCCGTTTTATAAACGCCGCCACTTTGGTATCAAAACAAGCCCTGGTTTTTTCTTTCGAGAGTTCCTCGCAACCCTCAAAGACTGGTGGGGTATCAGCATCCTTTAATATCATCCTGTAATCTGGGCTGAAGTTGGCCAAGCCGTCATCGTGTGACATGATGCTGCACAAACTTAAGATCGCCTGCTCTTCTTCCTCGGAAATATTTCCTTGCGCCATGATCTGTTCTTGAACGGCATTGATTTTCATAATCAATGAGCTTTCTGTGTTCGTTGAAGTGTCTGGAGTTTCCTTACAAGATAGCAATACAAGGACAATGGAGAGCATTGAAAAAGCTATGGTATGAGGTAATTTTTTTTGTCTTTGCATAAGGGATATCACATGTGTAGATTGATTAGCGCTTGGCTTGCATTCGGTAATCTATTTCATAAGAAATAGATTGAGCCTATTTCGTCTTTAGATTATTATCATTAAAATAGAACGATTTTTTTGGCAGTGAAAAATCGCAGTAAAAAAAGTGACCCAGAGAGGATTCGAACCCCTAACCCTCAGAGCCGAAATCTGATATTCTATCCAGTTGAACTACTGGGCCATTTGGTTTGTCAAAAGTAGTATTAAATCGTGAGAATAAAAATACTATCTTGGCTCAATGAGCGAGGGATTTATAAAGGAAATTTCGGCCCGAGAGACTTGGCTTGTCCGGCATCCTGTTCTTCGTGCTGGGCGACCATTGGAAGATTGCGTCTTTCCTCATGATGAGGATCAGTCAACGGCTCATTTTGGGGCATTTCACCAAGGTCATTTGGTTGGTGTGGTAACGCTGCTGCATCCCACTGAACACCAATTTCAATTGCGTGGAATGGCTGTATTAACCGACCTCCAAAAAATTAACATAGGATCTCGGCTGGTCAATCATCTCGAGGCTAGGGTAAACTCAATAGGAGGGGGGCGGATTTGGATGAATGCCAGAGCACTTGCAGTCCCTTTTTATCTCAAGCTAGGTTATCATATTTGCAGTGAAGTCTTCGAAGTACAAGGGATTGGCCCTCACTACGTCATGGAAAAAACAGTCAGTTAAAAAGTCATGGGAACCTCGACCATTAGTACAGACGAATTACCCGCGACCGACAGTTCAAATTGCGTGATATCCCAAATTCCTAGGGCGTCTCTTTTGTTAAGGTGCTGACTGCCTATAACTGCAGAGCCCTCAATGACAAACACATATACTCCATTTCCTGATTGGCGTAAGTGATAAGTTTCTTTTGTCTCCCTGTCTGTTTTCAATAAATGAAACCAAGCGTCTTGATGGATCCATACCCCTTGATCGTCTTCATTGGGTGACAGTATTTGAGATATTTTGTTGGTCTCAATCAAATCAGCGATGGTCATTTGTTTGTATCGAGGCGTCACTTGGCGACGCTTAGGAAAGATCCATAACTGAAGTAAATTTATCGGTTGGTCTTTATTGTGATTGTATTCACTGTGAGTTACCCCTGTGCCAGCGCTCATCACCTGTATTTCACCTTCGCGTATCACCTCCGCATGACCCATGCTGTCTTTATGTTCTAAATCACCTATAAGTGGAATTGTTATGATTTCCATATTGTCATGAGGGTGCGTGCCAAAGCCCATCCCCGGGGCGATGATATCGTCGTTTAGTACTCTTAACGCGCCAAATTGAACCCGTTCGGGGTTAAACCAATTGGCAAAACTAAAACTGTGTCGGGCCTCAAGCCAACCGTGATTGGCGTAACCTCTAGAATCAGAAGGATGACATACTGTTTTCATAATATTTGGTGTTTAGCCCTGTTGTTTTTGATTCTTTAAAAAGATATGTAAAATTAATAATATCTATCAACTTCCATTGATTTGAGGTCGTCCATTTATAGTATCGTTTGAACCCTCCATCAACTATTGCCCAACTTAGCTGAAAATAAAAAAAAACTATGAAACAACGGACACCAGTAAGCAAAATAATGACCCATGAGGTCGTTACTTTAAACCTCAATGACAATATGGAACTTGCAGGAAAATTGTTTGAAGACAAACACATTAGACACATTCCTATTGTCACTGGCAAAAAGGTTGTCGGTATGTTGAGTCATACTGATTTGATGCGGATCAGTTTCTCAGATCTTGATGAGGAGGAAAACGAAATCAATTCGGTCATTTATGACTTGTTCGCTATTGAACAGGTCATGGCGAAGTCTGTCGTTTCCGTTTCTTCCGACACAACCATTAAGGAAGCAGCTGAAATATTGACCCAACACGAATTTCATGCCTTACCAGTGGTAGACGATGGAGAGCTGGTTGGCATAGTCACATCAACTGATTTAATTCAATTTTTACTGGATCAATTCTAAGCTTTTCCGGTCAATTCTAGGAGATTGACAATGGTTTCTTTGGGATCCTTACTGTTAAAAACAAAACTACCAGCTACTAAAACATCAGCACCTGCGGCACTGAGTTCCGCCGTGTTTAGGTTGGTAACGCCACCGTCGATCTCAATTTGTGTATGAGCTTGATTAGAAGCGATTAGGCTTTTGAGTTGTTTTACCTTTTCGTAGGTATGAGGGATGAATTTTTGACCGCCAAATCCTGGATTTACACTCATCAAGCACACCAAGTCAATATCTGAAATAATGGCTTCCAAGACAGAAACAGGAGTATGAGGATTGAGCGCAACACCAGCTTTCATGCCAGTATCTTTTATAGCTTGTAAAGTGCGGTGCAAATGGGTACAGGCCTCATAGTGAACCGTGAGAATGGCCCCTCCCAAATCAGCGAACGTTTGTATATACCTATCGGGATCGACTATCATCAGATGGATATCTAAGGGCTTGGAGGCATGTTTGGCGATGGCTTTGATCACTGGCATGCCGAAAGATATATTGGGCACAAAAACACCATCCATGACGTCAATATGAAACCATTCAGCTTGGCTGTCATTCACCATTTCAATATCTCTTTGGAGATTAGCGAAATCGGCCGCCAGTATTGAAGGTGCTATAATTTTTTTACGCATCATATTAATTTTCAGTAAAAATAGTGTAAAAAAAGAAACCCTCCTGATCGGAGGGTTCGTCTTTAGCCTAAATAGGTTTTAAGAATTTTACTTCTCGAGGTGTGTTTTAAGCGTCGTATGGCTTTTTCTTTAATTTGTCTCACCCGTTCTCTGGTCAAGTCAAATGTTTCACCAATTTCTTCTAAGGTCATAGGGTGTTGATTGCCCAATCCAAAGTACAAGCGAACGACATCTGCCTCCCGAGGTGTTAGAGTTTCAAGAGATCTTTCAATTTCGGTGCGCAATGATTCATGCAACAAGTCGCGATCTGGGTTAGGCGACTCTCCCGACCTCAAGACATCATACAGGTTAGAGTCTTCTCCTTCGACTAAAGGGGCATCCATCGAGACATGACGCCCAGAGTTTTTCATTGACTCTTTAACGTCATTGATGGTCATGTCCAATTCTTTGGCAATTTCTTCCGCACTAGGTGGGCGTTCGTGGGATTGCTCTAAGAAGGCAAATGTTTTATTGATCTTATTGATTGAGCCAATTTTGTTCAGTGGCAATCTAACAATACGCGATTGTTCCGCCAAGGCCTGCAAGATACTTTGACGAATCCACCAAACGGCATAAGAGATAAACTTAAAACCACGGGTTTCATCAAATCTTTGCGCGGCTTTTATGAGACCCAAATTGCCTTCATTGATCAAATCGGGAAGCGTAAGGCCTTGATTTTGATATTGCTTGGCAACAGATACCACGAAACGAAGATTGGCTTTGGTTAATTTCTCCAAGGCGATTTGATCGCCAGCTTTAATCCTCTGTGCCAATTCAACCTCCTCATCGGCTGTAATCAAATCGACTTTTCCAATTTCTTGCAAATACTTGTCTAGGGAAGCAGTCTCTCTATTGGTGACCTGCTTTGTAATTTTGAGTTGTCTCATTTAAAGTTTGATATATTAAAAGGTTGTGAAGGGCCGTTGGGAGTTTATACGCAGGAATTTTAAAAAGGTTACAATAAGGCGTAAAAAAAAATCCGCTTAAAGGAAATTAAGCGGATTTTAAGGGTTTTTGACGGTAAATTAATCCCGACTTCTTCTGTCGCGGTCACCGCCACCTCTTCTGTCGCGATCGCCTCGACCTCTGTTGTCTCTTCCTCTACCACCATCGTCTTTACGCGGTGGTCGTTCTACATAGCCTTCTGGTTTTTCAAGTAAGGCTTTGCGAGACACTTTTTCCTTGCGCGTGCGCGGATCCATACCAAAGTATTTCACATCGATGACATCACCGATATTCACTACATCCGTTACGTTTTCTGTGCGTTCCCATGCCAATTCACTAACGTGAAGTAACACTTCATTTCCAGGAGCATCAACGTATTCAACCACGGCGCCAAAATCGAGGATTTTGATCACTTTGACTTCGTATGCACTGCCCACTTCAGGTTTGAACATCAATGCGTCGATTTTCGCCAATACAGCGTCGATACCATTTTGATCTGTACCTAAAATTTCTACAATACCTTCCTCAGTGGTTGGGTCCTCGTTGATAACGATTGTTGTTTTAGTGGTTTTTTGAAGCTCTTGAATGACTTTACCGCCACTACCAATTACTGCGCCAATATATTCATTTGGAATTCTTAGGGTAATGATTTTTGGTGCATGAGCCTTAACTTCAGCGTTTGGTTCACCTATAGTATCGGTTAATTTTTCAAGAATATGAAGACGACCTTCTCTGGCTTGCTTCAATGCTTTAACCAAAATCTCGTAGGATAGACCTTTGATTTTGATATCCATTTGACATGCCGTAATACCATCGGCCGTTCCCGTTACCTTAAAGTCCATATCTCCCAAATGGTCTTCGTCTCCAAGAATGTCGCTCAAGACAGCAAAACGATCACCATCAGAAATCAATCCCATGGCGATCCCTGAGACGGGTTTCTTCAATTGTACACCAGCATCCATAAGCGCCATAGTTCCAGAGCAAACGGTCGCCATAGACGATGAGCCGTTACTTTCTAGCACTTCACTCACCACACGAACCGTGTATGGGCAATCGGCAGGAATCATGTTTTTGAGCGCACGTTGCGCCAAGTTTCCATGTCCAATTTCACGACGTGAAGTACCTCTGAGCGGTCTCGCTTCACCCGTTGAAAAAGGAGGGAAGTTGTAATGCAAATAGAATGTTTCTTCGCCTTGGAAAGTAGCCATATCCAATTGGTTAGCTTCTCGCGATGTTCCAAGGGTTACAGTTGCTAACGCTTGGGTTTCTCCTCGCGTGAAGATTGAACTTCCATGAGTGGAGGGCAAATAGTCAACCTCACACCAAATCGGTCTGATTTCATTGGTTTTTCGACCGTCCAAACGCATCCCTTCTGCTAATGTTAATTCGCGAATGGCATCTTTTTGAACTGCTTTATAGTAGGAAGAAATCTCTTTCTTTTGTTCGGTTAGCTCTTCTTCAGTAAAAAGCGCCATGACCTCATCTTTGATTTCGCTAAAGGCTAAACTGCGTTCGGCTTTTGAAAGACCTTGCTTGGCAACCTGATAACATTTGTCATAGGCTGCGTCTTTGATTTTAGCCATGAGTTCAACATTTTCTTCTACCACTACAACCTCACGTTGAGCTTTTTTTCCAAAGGCCTCAGCCAAGCGCACTTGAGCTGCGATTTGAACTTTAATAGCTTCGTGGGCAAATTTAATGGCCTCAGCCATTTCTTCCTCAGAACATTCCAACATTTCACCTTCAACCATCATGACTGAATCAGCAGAAGCACCAATAATCATATCGATATCAGCAGACAATAGTTGCTCTCTATTAGGATTGATGACAAATGCGCCATCTATACGTGCGACTCTCGCCTCTGAAATAGGTGTTTCGAAAGGAATATCACTCAATTGAATGGCTGCCGATGCGGCTAATCCAGCTAAAGCATCTGGCATGACTTCTTCGTCGTGCGACATCAATTGAATCATCAATTGAGTTTCACAATGGTAATTTTTAGGAAATAACGGTCGTAAAACGCGATCAACAAGGCGCATGACTAAAATTTCTTCGTTCGATGGTCGTGCTTCTCTTTTGAAAAACCCACCTGGGTAACGACCTGCAGCAGCAAATTTCTCGCGATAATCTACAGTAAGCGGCATAAAATCTACATCCGAAGGATCGTAGTTTGATACAACAGTACACAGCAACATGGTTTTTCCCATTTGCACCACGACCGAGCCGTGGGCTTGTTTGGCTAATTTGCCAGTTTCGATAGAGATTTCTCTTCCATCTCCGAGGTCGATGACCTCTCTAAACACTTTTGGAATCATAAAATAGTTATTAATTAAACAATGGTCGTTGTGTTGTTGCGGTTGTTGTGACCAGTGAAAAACTTTTTTGAAGCTTCTTCTAAAAAATACCCAATAGGGGTGTTTTGCAATAAAAAAAAGGAGCGCGGGGCTCCTTAAATTTATTTACGCAATCCAAGTTCCTTGATAATGGCACGATACCTCAAGATATCTTTCTTTACCAAATAATCAAGCAATGAACGACGTTTTCCTACCAATTTCACTAATGAACGCTCAGTATTAAAATCTTTACGATTGTTTTTTAAGTGCTCTGTTAAGTGATTGATTCTGAATGTGAACAAGGCGATTTGTCCTTCGGCTGAACCAGTATTGCTTGCAGCATTACCGTGCTTTTCGAACAATTCTTGTTTTTTTTCTTTTGTCAAATACATGCCAATATTATTTCAATGATTATTATGTACAGGAAATGATTTTCATTTCACGACCGCAAATATAGAGTTTTTCAATGAATATCAGACGGTATGGCGATTTTATTGTGGCTATTTTGAGCATGCCTTGTTAGTGGATACTCAAAACCCCTTTGTCACAATTCCCTCGGTAGTCTCATTCATTATCTTATTTTCACGGTCAAAGATCACTTGCCGTAACACTTTGCATGGCTTAATCTAACGGTAAGATGGTATAACCTTTGACGCTATCCTGCGGTCTTCACAGACCCACTGGCAATAAATCAAACTTTTGATTGACATCATCCATCATGTCGATACCACAAGAAGTATAGAAGTTCTCCTGAGCTTTGGCTTGGCGATGCGACAAATTATTTACAAAAGAGTAATTCCGTAGGTTAGGGGCGTGAATGTCTAGGTCTTTCAAAATAAGCAGGTTAAGGGCTTAAAGTAAGCCACAAAAACCATACCGTAAATAGTTAGAAGCGGGGAGGGTGTAACCTATCTAATCTTATCGTTCAAAATCAAATCCAAATACAGGTTGACTTTGTCTTTTAATTCAGACCGGTGCGCGATAAAATCTAAGAAGCCGTGTTCTTGGAGAAATTCAGCAGTTTGAAAATCGTCAGGTAATTCTTTGCCTGTGGTGTCTCTCACAACACGCGGTCCTGCAAAACCAATGAGAGCGCCAGGTTCGGATATATTAATGTCACCGAGCATGGCGAAAGAGGCGGTTGTTCCACCAGTTGTTGGGTCCGTGCAAAGTGAAATATATGGAATTTTAGCATCTGCCAATTGGGCCAATTTTGCTGAGGTTTTGGCCAATTGCATAAGTGATATGGCGGCTTCCATCATACGTGCACCTCCAGACTTGGAAATCATTAGGAATGGAATTTTGTTTTTCAGGGCATAATCGGCAGCACGGGCAATTTTTTCACCTACCACACTACCCATGGAACCTCCGATAAAAGAAAAGTCCATAGCAGCTACTACCAATTGTTTTCCTTTAGATTTACCCACGGCAGTGCGCACGGCATCTTTAAGGTTGGTTTTGTTTTGAGCGGCTTTGAGCCGGTCCTTGTATGATTTGGTATCTGTGAATTTCAGCGGGTCTTTCGAGCTGATATTGGCGTCCAATTCTTTGAATTTATCGTCAAAAAGGATATCGAAATATTCGGCACTTCCGATGCGCACATGGTAATCGTCTTCTGGACTTACATAGAAATTGTTAGCCAATTCTTCAGTCTCTACTATTTTACCAGTAGGTGTTTTATACCACAGTCCTCTTGGTGTGTCTTTTTTGGCCTCGGTCGGGGTTTGAATACCTTTGTCTTTACGCTTGAACCATGCCATAGCTATAAATTTTGAGCGCTAATTAAAGCGTGTTAATATTGTTGAGGTCTTCAAATGCTTGCTTGAGCCTATCATTGAAAGTCAGTTCCCCTTCACGCAACCATCTTCGCGGGTCATAGAATTTTTTGTTTGGCACATCGTCTCCTTCTGGATTGCCAATTTGGCCTTGTAGGTAAGCTGAGTTTTTGTGCATATAATCACGAATACCACTCATAAAAGCGTATTGCATATCGGTGTCAATATTCATTTTGACCACACCATAAGAAATGGCTTCTCTGATTTCTTCAACTGTAGATCCTGAGCCGCCATGAAAAACAAAGTCAATGGTGTTGTGGGGTACTCCAAATTTTGAGGACACGAACTCTTGGGAATGTTTTAAAATCTTTGGTGTTAAAACGACGTTGCCAGGCTTGTAAACACCATGAACATTGCCAAAGGCAGCGGCCACGGTGAAACGGTCACTGACTTGTCTCAATTCTTCAAAGGCATAGGCCACCTCTTCAGGTTGTGTGTAAAGTTTGGAACTGTCAACATCACTGTTGTCAACACCATCTTCTTCACCGCCAGTAACACCCAGTTCTATTTCTAGTGTCATGCCAATTTTTGACATGCGCTCCAAGTATTTTTTACAAATCTCAATATTTTCTTCTAAGGGCTCTTCCGAGAGATCAATCATGTGAGAGCTGTAAAGCGATTGTCCCGTTGATTTGAAATGTGCTTCCCCCGCATCTAGCAGGCCGTCTATCCACGGCAGTAAATTTTTGGCACAGTGGTCGGTGTGAAGAATTACTGGAACACCATAGGCTTTGGCCATGTGATGTACATGATGAGCACCAGCAATCGATCCTGCGATAGCTGCGGCTTGCCCATCGTTTGACAGCCCTTTTCCCGCATTGAAACATCCGCCACCATTCGAATATTGAATAATAACGGGCGCATTCAAATCTCTGGCGGTTTCTAAGACACCGTTGACGCTGTTTGACCCGACTACATTGACAGCAGGCAAAGCAAATTGTTTCTCTTTGGCTAGTTTAAAAATGGCTTGAACGCCATCTCCTGTAGCTACTCCGGCTTGAATTGAATTGGACATTTTATTGATTTTGTTTTGAGGAATCAAATGTAATCATTTTTCATCATTTATGGTTTGACCTAGAATGGGTAATTTATACCTATGTTGTACACAGCATTGCTGAAATTGTAGTTTTTGAACCAACGTGATCCTTCTAAAATTGAAGGTTCGTAGGTCTTAAAACCGATATCGAATCGGAACGCAAAGAGGCTGATATCATATCTGATGCCAAATCCAGATCCCAAGGCCAAATCAGCTAGATCTTTAAAGCCATCGAAGGTCGAATCGGGATCGTTGATGCCGCTGGTTTGAACATTCCAAATGTTTCCAGCGTCTATAAAAAACGCGCCCTTAAAGCTGCCAAATAAATCGTAGCGATGTTCTAAATTGAAAGCCAATTTCATATTGGCTTCATTGAATTCGTTGGGGCTATTTATTTTTCCTGGGCCTAAATTGTATGCGGTCCAAGCTCTATTGTCGTTGGTGCCTCCTGCAAAATAACTCTTAGAAAATGGAATACTACTCGAATTACCCAATGGTATTGCAACGCCTCCATAAGCTCGAAAGGCCAATATATTGCCATAGCCTAACGACCAGTGTTTGATATAGTCTAAATCAGTTTTGACGTATTGTGAAAAAGCAACATTATTAATTTGAGCTTCTCCATTAGCGTTTACCGGTAAATTAAAAAGTGATTTGCTGGCATTTAAAAGATTACCTGCAAATTCAATCCGACCTTTAAAAATCGAATAATCTGGGTCAAACACATCCTCTCTTTTGTCCAAGGTATAACTGAAATTCGATGCTATAATTAAATTGTTCTGAGTCAGCCTTGTTTTTCGTTCTTTGATGTTTCTTACATTTCTAGCATCGCTGGGATTACTTGCGGCAAACGCATCATCAGCGACAACCAAGTTGATGAATTCATTAGCTTGATTGATATCGAGCTCGGTATTACCGTTGTCGTCTAAAATCAAATAAGAACCTGGTGTTGGGTAGCTGTTAACTGCAATTTGCTCCAATCGAGAAAATGAATTTTGATAGACCCTAAAATACCTGTCAGGATTCAAATTCCTAACGTATTGAACATTGACCAGGTCCAGACTGTTTTTAACCATGTCAGATGGTTTCCAAGAATAATTCAATATCGCTTTGATCGATTGCTTGTCCAAACCTATATTTGTTTGACTAGAGTAGCCGCCACTGATTCGGGTTACGGGTGTCATTTCGTTTGGTATCAGTCGCTCGAGGTAGAAGGGAAATACAAACCTAGGAATAATAAGCCGCAGGTCTGTTCCTATTTCGTTGATATCAAAAAAAGTATTTCGAGACTCTGCGCCATCTTTGGAGGATCCAATGGCACCAATGGCCGAAATTTCGAGCGTCTCCGACCCTCTAAAAAGGTTTCTGATTTTTAAAGCACCGCTAAATGAAAACCCCACTGCTTGTATGTTGCTTTGCGATACATTGACGTCAAATCCTAGACCATATTTCGGTCTTGGACTCAAATAAATCGAGGTTAGTAAAGAACTGTCCCGTGGTCTTTCTTGGTATTCAATATTCGGATATTTAAAGGATTGCAATTCATTCAAGTAGCGATAAGTTCTACTTCTGTCGATATCACTGAACAAACTATCGGGTTTGATAAAAATAGCCTTAGATAAGGCTTGAGGACGATACTTCATGGGGCCATAGCTGTAAAAAACAAACCCACGATATTTGAGAGAATCGGATGGTGTTTTATCCCGATTATCACTGTTTGAGTCAGTGAAGATACGTACCTTATTAATGCGGTGGGGCTTGAAGGACGCGCGAGCTACGGAATCTTCATTTCTAATAATTCTATCTTCAATAGTTAATATGGTATTTACCTTCTTGCCCGTACCAATGGTGTCAAATTTGAAACTGATGTAATCGGAAGAAAAATGATAAATGCCTTTATTTCTGAATACACCAGTCAATCGTTCCCTTTCGGCTATAAAATTGGCTTCATTGAAAACATCACCAGATTTGATTAGGGAAGCCTCAGCGTGTTCGTTGTGGATGGCTTCAATCACTGGAGAGGCTATAGATGCGCTCAGACTATCAATGATATAGGCCTTGTTTTTGACAACCTCATAGGTAATCCCTATTTTTTGCTGCTCAAGAGTGTCAATACTTTCGTTTACCTTCACGTCAAACCAACCCTTTTTAAAATAGAAAGCCCTTAAATTGTCCTTGCTGCGCTCGGTTAATTCAGTGTTATAAATGGATGGTGGTTCACCAATAGAGCGGAGCCAATCGTTAAACGAGAGCGCCAAATCTTCAATTTGATCTAACTGTTTGTTTGAATAGAATTTCGTCAACCGCGCAGCCCTTTTAGGATCTGAATAGCGCCATAACGAAAACAAAGAGTCACGATTTGGTCTTGCCGAATTGTAGATATGCAGTCTCACAGGAAACTTCGAAAACAGTTTGCTGTTGGGTTTTTGAGTCAGCAAAGCATTCACTTCTTCAGATTTGTCCTTTTTGCCATTAACTACAATATCGGCCCGAGTGAGTAAAGCCTGATTGTCTTGAACTCTTTTTAAAACATCACAGCCCATCAGTATGGTGCAGGTTAAGGTAATAAGTGATATTTTTGTGATAATGCGCATTTGATTTCCCGAACGGGTTTGTGGAGTTAGTTTATTGATTTTCAAAAATACACGATTTACATGTTAAGTAAAAAACAAATTAAATTTATCATCAATTTGTCTCAAAAGAAGCACCGACAATTAACCCAAACTTTTGTGGCTGAAGGCCCTAAATCTGTGATGGATTTGGTGTCAGCTGGCTTGGAATTGATAGGCTGTTATACCATGTATCCCATTGA
>Ga0209136_1000287_pt1 | contig 36485 bp, 29 predicted proteins | sample SaaInl0LU_22_DNA_FD_184640 | JGI IMG/M metagenome (GOLD analysis project Ga0209136, IMG submission 184640) | Marine microbial communities from expanding oxygen minimum zones in the Saanich Inlet - ESP_90LU_22_DNA (SPAdes) (version 2) | ecosystem: Environmental > Aquatic > Marine > Intertidal... | reverse complement strand
AATGTACAATCACTTATTTGCAGTTTAATGTCTTTTAGATAATTGATATCATGTACCGAAGCTGGGCTCAAATCTATACTTTGAAAAACACCATTTACAGAGCAAACAGCACTCGTAAAAAATATAAACAATTAAGGTAAGGCATATTAAAAAAAATGGCCTGATGCAATTACAGAAACCAAAGAGATTGTCTTTTTGCTTATGATACATCCTATATCAAAAGCAAAAACCCTTTAAAACATAGGTTTTAAAGGATTTTGATGATTATTGAAAATCTATCAGCGGAGAAAGAGGGATTCGAACCCCCGGACCTGTTACAGTCAACAGTTTTCAAGACTGCCGCATTCGACCACTCTGCCATTTCTCCAGAAGCCTCATCAGGTATTCCCTGAATGCGGATGCAAATATAGAAAGGTTTTTTATTTCTTTAAAATAAAAAAGATGTTTTTTTTTACTTTTTTGAATATCATTTTTTAAAGAAGCTATCTACTTCAATATCAATGCTTATTTACAAATAAAAAATACTAGAAATCATTATTTAAAGAATAATTTTAAAGTTTTATCTATACATGTTATTATATTTGTATTTCTAAAATTTACTATAAAATGTCATTTAATTCTTTTGGAAATTTATTAAAAGTTACAACATATGGAGAATCTCATGGAACAGCTATTGGTGGTGTTATTGATGGATTTCCTGCTGGTTTAAAAATTGATTTTGAGGCTATACAAGAAGAACTAAACAGACGTAAACCTGGACAATCTAAAATTGTTACTCAACGTAAAGAGCCAGATACTGTAGAATTTTTATCAGGAATTTTTGAAGGAAAAACAACAGGAACCTCTATTGGTTTTGTGATTAGAAATACAAATCAGAAATCTAAAGATTACAACCATAATACAAATGTATATAGACCTTCTCATGCTGATTTTACTTACGACCAAAAGTATGGTTTAAGAGATTATAGAGGTGGTGGTAGAAGTTCTGCTAGAGAGACTGCCAATTGGGTTGTAGCTGGTGCTTTGGCAAAACAATTGGTTGCTAGCATTAATATTAATGCCTTTACATCTTCTGTGGGCGATATTTTTATGGAAAAATCTTATCAGGAGGTAGATTTTTCTAAAACAGAAAGCAATATTGTACGTTGTCCAGATGAAGCTTCTGCTGAGAAAATGATTGCTAAAATTAAAGAAATTAGAAAAGCGGGAGATACTATTGGAGGAACTATAACTTGTGTAGCACAAAACGTTCCTGTTGGTTTAGGTGAGCCTATATTTAATAAATTACATGCGGCACTTGGCCAAGCAATGTTATCTATAAATGCTGTAAAAGGTTTTGAATTTGGTAGTGGGTTTTGTGGTGCAAAAATGAGAGGTTCTGAGCATAACGATATTTTTAATGCAGATGGTTCTACACAATCCAATTTATCTGGAGGTGTACAAGGTGGAATTTCTAACGGAATGGATATTTACTTTAGAGTTGCTTTTAAGCCTGTAGCTACTATTATGAGCTCTCAACAAACCATCAATTCAGAAAATAAAGTTACAGAAATTACTGGAAAAGGAAGACATGACCCTTGTGTTGTACCTAGAGCTGTACCGATTATAGAAGCAATGACTGCTTTGGTTTTAGCTGATTTTTGGTTATTGAACAAAACAAGAAAAATTTAAAATATAAAAAAAGCGAAACTTAAAAGTTTCGCTTTTTTATTAAGCTTGTCCTGTAGGTCCAAAATTCATGGGTATTGGTGGTTGTTCATAATCTTTTATCTCACCATGTGCTTGTTCAAATTTTCTAACATTATCAGCCAAAGCTTTGGTAAGTCTTTTAGCGTGTTGTGGTGTTAAAATAATTCTTGATTTCACTTTTGCTTTAGGTACACCTGGCATAATATTAATAAAATCTACAATAAATTCTGATACAGAATGATTGATGATTGCTAAGTTAGAATACGTACCTTCTGCAACCTCTTGATCTAACTCTATATTTAATTGGCCGTCTTTATTTTGATTTTCTTCCATTTATTCTATATTTAAATGTTAATTTGTTTACTTGTGTAATTTTCTCTTGTATTCTTAAAAACGAAATGTCATTACTGCGAAAGCAGGAATCTAAAACTTTCATATTATGGATTCCTGCCTACGCAGGAATGACAAAAAAAAAGTTGAATTGAATAGTGTAATAAAATTACAGTAAACAATTCAACTTTTAAATATTTAAACGTTTACACGTTTTTTTTTAGAAACTTTGTTCTATCTCATCTTTGGGTCCTACAATAATTTTATCGTAAGATCTCATTCCTGTACCTGCTGGTATTTTCTTACCAACAATTACATTTTCTTTTAAGCCTTCTAAAGTATCTATTTTACCATTTACAGCTGCTTCGTTTAATACTTTTGTAGTTTCTTGGAAAGAAGCTGCAGAAATAAACGATTTGGTTTGTAATGATGCTCTAGTAATACCTTGTAAAACTTGTTCTGCAGTTGCAGGTCTAGCTTCTCTTGCTAGTACTAAGTTCTGATCGTTTCTTCTTAATAAAGAATTTTCATCTCTTAACTGACGTGCAGAAATTATTTGACCTGGTTTTAAGTTTTCAGAATCACCCGCATCTTCAACAACTTTCATTCCGTAAATTGCATCATTTTCTTCGATAAAGTCGTTTTTATGAATTAATTGATTCTCTAAGAATAATGTATCTCCAGAATCTATAATTTTAACTTTACGCATCATTTGACGAACTACAACTTCGAAATGTTTATCATTAATTTTTACACCTTGTAAACGATATACTTCTTGTATTTCATTTACTAAGTACTCTTGTACTGCAGAGGGTCCTTTAATTCTTAAAATATCAGAAGGTGTTGTTGCTCCATCAGATAATGGCATACCCGCTTTAATAAAGTCGTTTTCTTGAACTAAGATTTGGTTAGAAAGTTTTACTAAATACTTGCTAATTTCTCCTGTTTTAGATTCAACGATAATTTCTCTATTACCACGTTTAATTTTTCCGAAAGAAACTACACCATCAATTTCTGAAACTACAGATGGATTAGAAGGGTTACGTGCTTCAAATAATTCTGTTACACGTGGTAAACCTCCTGTAATATCACCTGCTTTACCAGATTTTCTAGGTATTTTTACTAATGTTTTACCACTTTCTACAGTGTCTCCGTCATTGACCATTAAATGTGCACCAACTGGTAAACTGTAAGATCGTAGGGCATTACCATCTTTATCTTCTATAATTAAAGAAGCTATAATTTTCTTATTCTTAGAGTCTGTAATTACTTTTTCTTGGAAACCTGTTTGTTCGTCAATTTCTACAGCATAGTTCATACCTTGCTCTAAATTATCAAACTTCACTTTTCCAGAAAATTCTGAAACAATTACACCGTTAAATGGATCCCATTGTACAATTACATCTCCTTTTTTGATAGATTTTCTGTCTTTATCAAAAATGATAGAACCATAAGGAATAATATTAGTACTTAACGTGATTCCTGTTTTCTTGTCTATAATTTTAATTTCTGCTGTTCTAGAAATTACAATATCAACTTCATTTCCTTCGTTATCTTTACCTACAACAGTTCTTAAATCGTCTATAACAACTTTACCTTCAAATTTTGCGGTTAACTTATTATCTTCAGAAATGTTACCTGCAACCCCACCAACGTGGAATGTACGTAATGTTAACTGTGTACCTGGCTCTCCAATAGATTGTGCTGCAATTACACCAACTGCTTCACCAATTTGAACTTTATTAAGTGTAGATAAACTTTGTCCATAACATTTTGCACAAATCCCTTTAGAAGATTCACAACTTAATGGAGATCTTACTTCTACAGTATCTATACCCGATTTATCTACGGCTTCTGCTAATTGAGAAGTAATTCTTTGGTTAGCTTCTAATAAGATTTCGTCTGTAATTGGGTGATAAACATTGTTTAAAGAAACTCTACCTTCTATTCTGTCTGCTAAAGATTCTACAATTTCATCGTTTTTCTTTAAAGGAGCTACTTCTAAACCTCTTAATGTACCACAATCTTCTTCGTTAATTATAACGTCTTGAGATACATCTACCAGTCTACGTGTTAAGTAACCTGCATCTGCGGTTTTTAAAGCGGTATCTGCTAATCCTTTACGAGCACCGTGTGTAGAGATAAAGTATTCTAAGATTGACAAACCTTCTTTAAAGTTAGAAAGAATTGGGTTTTCAATAATTTCTCCACCACCTGCAGTAGATTTTTTAGGCTTTGCCATTAAACCACGCATACCAGTTAACTGACGTATTTGTTCTTTAGAACCCCTTGCACCAGAATCTAGCATCATATATACAGAGTTAAAACCTTGTTGGTCTTCTCTTAAGTTTTTCATGGATAATTCAGTTAATCTATTGTTGGTAGAACCCCAAACATCAATTACCTGATTGTAACGCTCTTTTTGCGTTAACATACCCATGTTATAATTTCCTACAATCATGTCCACCTCTTTGTTGGCTTCATCAATCATAGATTGTTTTTCTGCAGGAATAATAATATCTCCTAATGAGAATGATAAACCGCCTTCAAAGGCAAATTTATATCCCATATTTTTTATTTCATCTAAGAAAGCACCTGTTGTAGGAATATCTGTAGCTTTTAAAATTCCACCAATAATTCCTCTTAAGTTTTTCTTAGTTAATACCTCATTAATATATCCAGCTTCAGCAGGCACTTTTTCATTAAATAAAACTCTACCTACAGTAGTTTCAATAATTTTAGTTACTTGCTCGCCATTTTCGTCTATATCTTGAGTTCTAACTTTTATACCAGCATTTAGGTCTACTTGTTGCTCGTTAAAAGCAATTGTTACTTCTTCTGGCGAATAGAATGTTAACCCTTCTCCTTTAATAGGAACATCTTTGGTTGACTTTCTTTCTTTAGTCATATAATATAACCCAAGTACCATATCTTGAGAAGGTACAGTTACTGGGGCACCATTTGCTGGGTTTAAGATATTATGAGAAGCTAACATTAATAATTGTGCTTCTAAAATAGCTTCTGGTCCTAATGGTAAATGAACCGCCATTTGATCTCCATCAAAATCGGCATTAAATGCAGAACATGCTAATGGGTGTAATTGTATTGCTTTTCCTTCAATTAATTTTGGTTGAAAAGCTTGGATACCTAACCTGTGTAAAGTAGGAGCTCTATTTAATAAAACAGGATGTCCTTTAATTACATTTTCTAAAATATCCCAAACAACGGGTTCTTTTCTATCTATAATTTTCTTGGCAGATTTTACAGTTTTAACAATTCCTCTTTCTATTAATTTTCTAATTACGAAAGGTTTGTAAAGTTCTGCTGCCATATCTTTTGGCAATCCACATTCAGACAATTTCATTTCTGGCCCAACTACAATTACAGAACGTGCTGAATAATCTACACGTTTTCCTAATAAGTTTTGACGGAAACGACCTTGTTTACCTTTTAATGAATCTGATAAAGATTTTAATGGTCTGTTAGATTCTGTTTTTACTGCTGATGATTTACGTGTGTTATCAAATAATGAATCTACAGATTCTTGTAACATACGTTTTTCATTACGTAAAATAACTTCTGGAGCTTTTATTTCTACCAATCTTTTTAAACGATTGTTTCTAATAATTACTCTTCTATATAAATCATTTAAATCTGACGTTGCAAAACGACCACCATCTAAAGGCACTAGAGGGCGTAATTCTGGTGGAATTACCGGTATTGCCTTCATGATCATCCACTCAGGATTGTTTTCTCTATTTTTTTGAGAATCTCTAAATGCTTCTACAACATTTAAACGTTTTAATGCTTCTGTTTTACGTTGTTTAGAAGTTTCTGTATTTGCTTTGTGTCTTAAATCGAAAGATAATTGGTCTAAATCGATTCTAGCCAATAAGTCTATTAAACACTCAGCACCCATTTTAGCAATAAATTTATTTGGGTCTGTGTCTTCTAAATATTGATTTTCTTGTGGTAATTCATCAACAATATCTAAGTATTCTTCTTCTGTTAAGAAATCCATTTTTTGTAATGGTTCTCCTTCTACATTTTTAGCAATACCTGGTTGAATTACAACATAACGTTCGTAATAGATAATCATATCTAACTTTTTAGATGGTAAACCTAAAAGGTATCCCATTTTGTTAGGTAATGATCTAAAGTACCAAATATGAGCTACAGGAACTACCAAGTTGATGTGCCCTACTCTATCTCTACGTACTTTCTTTTCGGTAACTTCTACCCCACATCTATCACAAACTATCCCTTTGTAACGAATTCTTTTGTATTTTCCACAAGCACACTCATAATCCTTTACAGGACCAAAAATACGCTCACAAAACAAACCATCTCTTTCTGGCTTGTGTGTACGGTAATTTATAGTTTCTGGTTTTAAAACTTCACCTTTAGAAACTTCTAATATTGCTTCTGGTGATGATAAACCAATTGAGATTTTATTAAACTTTTTTACAGTGTACTTTTCTTGTTTTCTTGCCATGTTCTTTTATATAGTTTTTGGTTTTTAGTTGTTAGTTTTTAGTTGTGACTCTCAAAATTCTAATTAAAGGATTGAAACCAATAACTAAGCACTAACAACTACCAACTATTAAAAATTATTCTTCTAATCTAACGTCTAATCCTAAACCTTTCAATTCGTGCATTAATACGTTAAATGATTCTGGTAAACCTGGTTCTGGCATAGCTTCACCTTTCACAATACTTTCGTATGTTTTAGCTCTACCCATAACATCATCAGACTTAACAGTCAAGATTTCTCTTAAGATACTCGATGCTCCATAAGCTTCAAGTGCCCAAACTTCCATCTCTCCAAAACGCTGACCCCCAAATTGTGCTTTACCACCTAATGGTTGTTGTGTAATTAATGAGTAAGGACCAATAGAACGCGCGTGCATTTTATCTTCAATCATGTGTCCTAATTTAATCATATAAATTACCCCAACTGTTGCTGGTTGATCAAAACGTTTTCCTGTTCCTCCATCATATAAATAAGTGTGTCCAAATCTTGGTACACCTGCATCATCTGTATATTTATTGATTTCGTCTAAAGACGCTCCATCAAAAATAGGTGTTGCATATTTTTTGTCTAATTTTTGACCTGCCCAACCTAGAACAGTTTCGTAAATTTGACCAATATTCATACGAGATGGTACCCCTAATGGGTTAAGAACAATGTCTACTGGAGTTCCGTCTTCTAAGAAAGGCATATCTTCTGCTCTTACAATACGTGCAACAATACCTTTGTTTCCATGACGACCTGCCATTTTATCTCCTACTTTTAATTTACGTTTTTTAGCAATGTAAATTTTAGCAAGTTTTAAAATTCCGGCTGGTAATTCATCTCCTACAGAGATTGTAAATTTTTGACGACGTAAAGAACCCTGTAAATCGTTTACTTTAATCTTATAATTATGAACTAACTCACCAACTAATTTATTTAAGTCGCTATCTGTTGTCCAAGAACCTGTTAAGTGAACATAATCGTCTACAGAATTTAACATTTTTAGGGTGTATTTTTTACCTTTTGGTAAAACTTCTTCACCTAAATCGTTAAACACACCTTGCGATGTTTTTCCGCTAATTAGTGCAAATAACTTTTCTATTAATTGATCTTTTAAAGTTTCGAATTTAGAAACGAAAGATTGCTCTAAAGTTGCTACTGCTTCTTTATCTCTTAATCTTTTGTTTTTATCTTTTACCGCTCTTTTAAATAATTTTTTATCGATTACTACCCCTCTTAATGATGGCGAAGCTTTTAATGATGCGTCTTTTACATCACCTGCTTTATCACCAAAAATAGCGCGTAATAATTTTTCTTCTGGAGTTGGATCAGATTCTCCTTTTGGGGTAATTTTTCCAATTAAGATATCACCAGGATTTACTTCTGCTCCAATTCTTATCATTCCATTTTCATCTAAATCTTTGGTTGCTTCTTCAGAAACGTTAGGAATATCATTAGTTAACTCTTCTGTTCCTAATTTTGTATCTCTAACATCTAAAGAATACTCATCAATATGAATAGATGTAAATATATCTTCGCGAACTACTTTTTCTGAAATTACAATTGCATCCTCAAAGTTATACCCTTTCCAAGGCATAAAGGCTACTTTCATATTTCTACCTAAAGCTAATTCTCCTTTTTGTGTTGCATAACCTTCACAAAGTACTTGACCTTCTGTAACTCTGTCTCCTTTTTCTACAATTGGTTTCAGGTTAATAGAAGTACCTTGGTTGGTTTTTCTAAACTTAATTAAGTCGTAAGAAACTTGATCAGAATCAAAACTTACCATTTTTTCTTCTTCTGTTCTATCGTACTTAATGGTTATTTTATTTGCATCTACATATTCTACTACACCTTCTCCTTCTGCATTTATTAAAATACGAGAATCTTTTGCAACTCTTCTTTCTAAACCAGTTCCTACAATAGGAGATTCTGGGCGTAATAATGGTACTGCTTGACGCATCATGTTAGATCCCATTAATGCACGGTTTGCATCATCATGCTCTAAAAATGGTATTAAAGATGCAGATATAGAGGCTATTTGATTTGGAGCCACATCCATATAATTAATCTCTTCAGGATTAACAACAGGGAAATCTCCTTCTTCACGAGCAATAACTCTATCTAAAACAATAGCGCCATCTTCTTTAAGTTCTAAATTAGATTGGGCAATTTTCATACCTTCTTCTTCTTCTGCACTTAAATAAATAGGCTCTTTACCAGCTACAACACCGTTTTCTACTTTTCTGTAAGGAGTTTCTATAAACCCTAAATTATTTACCTTAGCAAATACTGATAGAGAAGAAATTAAACCAATGTTTGGTCCCTCTGGAGTTTCAATCGGACATAAACGACCATAGTGTGTATAGTGTACGTCACGCACCTCAAAACCTGCTCTTTCTCTAGATAAACCACCTGGTCCAAGTGCAGATAATCTACGCTTGTGAGTAATCTCTGCTAATGGATTGGTTTGGTCCATAAATTGAGATAATTGGTTGGTACCAAAGAATGAGTTAATTACAGATGATAATGTTTTTGCATTAATTAAATCGATTGGTGTAAACACTTCGTTATCACGTACATTCATACGCTCACGAATTGTTCTAGCCATACGTGCTAAACCAACACCAAACTGACCTGCTAATTGCTCTCCTACAGTTCTTACACGTCTGTTAGATAAGTGATCAATATCATCTACCTCTGCTTTAGAGTTGATCAATTGTATTAAAAACTTGATAATTGTAATAATATCTAGTTTTGTTAATACTTTTTGATCCATATCAACATCTAACTGAAGTTTTGTGTTCATTCTAAAACGACCAACTTCACCTAAATTATAACGTTGTTCAGAGAAGAATAACTTATCTATAATACCTCTTGCAGTTTCCTCATCTGGCGGTTCTGCATTACGTAATTGTCTATAGATATGTTCTACAGCCTCTTTTTCTGAGTTTGTAGGGTCTTTTTGTAATGTGTTATGAATAATTGCATAATCTGCCATTTGATTATCTTCTTTATGAAGTAATACTGTTTTGGCACCTGCATCAATTATTTCATCAATATGGTCTTTTTCTAAGATTGTATCACGATCAAAAACAATTTCGTTTCTTTCGATTGATACAACTTCTCCTGTATCTTCATCTACGAAATCTTCATGCCAAGTTTTTAAAACTCTAGCCGCAAGTTTTCTACCTAATACTTTTTTTAATCCAGCTTTAGAAACTTTTACTTCTTCTGCAAGATCAAAAATTTCTAATATATCTTTATCTCTCTCGAACCCAATGGCTCTAAATAATGTTGTTACTGGTAATTTTTTCTTTCTATCAATATAAGCATACATTACTTGATTGATATCGGTAGCAAATTCTATCCAAGATCCTTTAAAAGGAATAACTCTTGCAGAATATAATTTTGTACCGTTTGCATGGAAAGATTGCCCAAAGAATACACCAGGAGATCTGTGTAATTGAGAAACCACCACACGCTCTGCACCATTAATTACAAAGGTACCAGAGTTTGTCATGTAAGGAATTGTACCAAGATATACGTCTTGTACAATAGTTTCGAAATCTTCGTGTTCTGGATCTGTACAGTATAATTTTAAACGTGCCTTTAGAGGAACACTGTGTGTAAGACCTCTTTCTATACATTCTTGTATAGAGTATCTTGGTGGGTCTACAAAGTAGTCTAAAAATTCTAATACGAATTGATTTCTTGTATCTGTAATTGGAAAGTTATCCATAAAGGTTTTGTACAAACCTTCTTCACCTCTTTCTTCTGCCTTTGTTTGAAGTTGGAAAAAATCTTGAAAAGATTTTACCTGAATATCCAAAAAGTCTGGATATTCTTTTATCATTTGAGAAGTTGCGAAGTTGATTCTTTCAGTAGTGTTTTTCGTTGCCAAAAGAGAATATTTTTTTGATTAAAATCTGAATTAAAATAAAGAACGAATATATACACAAAATGGTTTAGGCCTAAAAACTGTTATTTTTAGTACCTAAACCTAAATTTGTTTTCCCGTTTTTCGATAATTCGAAATCGGGAGTAATAGCTTACTTAAGCTCTACCTCAGCTCCTGCTTCTTCTAAAGATGCTTTTAAACCTTCAGCTTCGTCTTTAGAAACACCTTCTTTAACTGCAGCTGGTGCGCTATCTACGATACCTTTAGCTTCTTTTAATCCTAAACCAGTTAATTCTTTAACTAATTTTACAACTGCAAGTTTAGAACCACCTGCTGCTTTTAAGATTACATCAAATTCTGTTTGCTCATCTGCACCACCGTCAGCACCACCTGCTGCTGGTCCTGCTACTGCTACTGCTGCTGCTGCTGGCTCAATACCATACTCATCTTTTAAGATAGTAGCTAATTCGTTAACTTCTTTTACTGTTAAGTTAACTAATTGTTCTGCGAAATCTTTTAAATCTGCCATTTTAATTGTTTTTAAAAATTTTGTTTATTTTAGTTTATTTGTGCGCGTAATTATTTTTCAGATAAAGTTTTAATAATACCTGAAAGTGTTTGTCCACCTGATTGTAATGCTGAAACAACATTTTTAGCAGGAGACTGTAATAATCCAATGATTTCTCCAATAAGTTCTTCTCTAGATTTAATATCTACTAAAGCATCTAATTGTTCATCACCAATATAAATAGACTCTTCTGCAAAAGCCCCTTTTAATAATGGTCTATCTTTAGATTTTTTTCTAAATTCTTTGATTAATTTTGCAGGAGCATTTGCTGCTTCTGAAATCATCATAGAAGTGTTTCCTTTTAATACTGTTGGTAAGTCTCCAAAATCTTTATCTGAAGCTTCCATTGCTTTTGCAAGTAAAGTATTTTTTACAACTGATAGCTGAATACCTGCTTTAAAACAAGCTCTACGTAAATTAGAGGTAGTTCCTGCATCTAAACCAGAAATATCTGCTAAATATAAAGTATTAGTATCTGCTAATGTTGCTGTTAAATCTTGTATTACTTGTGATTTCTCTTCTCTAGTCATAATTATAAGTTTTAACGTATTAAACAGATTTAAACTCAACAGCTACACTAGGACTCATTGTACTAGACATAAATACACTTTTTACATATGTACCCTTTGCAGTTGTAGGTTTCAATTTCATAATTGTTTGTAATAATTCATTTGCATTTTCTTCAATTTTCTTTGCATCAAAAGATACTTTTCCAATTGCCGCATGAACAATACCTGTTTTATCAACTTTAAAGTCGATTTTACCAGCTTTTACATCTTGAACAGCTTTTGCAACATCCATTGTTACAGTACCTGTTTTTGGGTTAGGCATTAAACCTCTAGGACCTAAAACTCTACCTAAAGGACCTAATTTACCCATAACACTAGGCATTGTTATAATAACGTCTACATCTGTCCATCCTCCTTTAATTTTTTGAAGGTATTCATCTAATCCCACATAATCTGCGCCAGCTGCTGTAGCTTCTGCTTCTTTATCTGGAGTTACCAATGCTAAAACTTTTACATCTTTACCAGTTCCGTGAGGTAATGTTACTACACCTCTAACCATTTGATTAGCTTTACGTGGATCTACTCCTAAACGTATTGCCAAATCTACAGATGCATCAAACTTTACATTAGTAATGTCTTTGACTAGCGCTGAAGCAGCAGCTAAATCATAAGATTTAGAGCTATCTAACTTTGCGTAAGCTTCTTTTTGCTTTTTTGTTAATTTTGCCATTTTACTACTTTTTATAAAGTTTATGCTGGTGCATTACCTTTTACTGTTAATCCCATAGAACGTGCTGTACCTGCAATCATTTTCATAGCTGAAGTAACTTCAAAGGCATTTAAATCTACCATTTTGTCTTCTGCGATTACTTTAATTTGATCCCAAGTAACAGATGCTACTTTTTTTCTGTTTGGTTCTCCTGAACCTTTTTTAATTTTGGCCGCTTCTAGTAACTGAACTGCTGCAGGAGGAGTTTTTACAACAAAATCAAACGATTTGTCTTTGAAAACAGTAATAACAACGGGTAAAACCTTACCTTGTTTGTCTTGCGTTCTTGCATTAAACTGTTTACAGAACTCCATAATGTTAACACCAGCAGCACCTAAAGCGGGTCCAACCGGCGGCGATGGATTCGCTGCGCCTCCCCTTACTTGTAACTTAACTACTTTACTAACTTCTTTTGCCATTTTAAAAATGTTTAATGATTTATTTTAAGTTGGAAGCCAAAAAATAAATCGATATATATTTGTGTAACAATTATATCTTTTCTACTTGCATATAGCTTAATTCTAATGGTGTTTTTCTTCCGAATATTTTCACCATTACCTCAAGCTTACGCTTTTCTTCATTCACTTTTTCTATAGTTCCGTCAAATCCGTTAAATGGACCATCTACAACTTTTATTGTTTCTCCAACGTTAAATGGAATTGCAATATTTTCATCTTGCACAGAAAGTTCATCAACTTTACCAAGCATTCTGTTCACTTCTGATTTTCTCATTGGAACAGGTTCACCACCTTTGGTTTCACCTAAAAAACCAATAACACCAGTTATTGCTTTTATAACGTGAGGTACTTCTCCTGAAAGATTAGCCTCTACCATTATGTACCCTGGAAAATAAACTCTTTCTCTGTTTACTTTTTTACCATTTCTAATTTGTACAACTTTTTCTGTTGGTACAATTACTTGGTTTACGTAATCTGATAAACCTACTCGAGAAATTTCTGTTTCTATGTAAGCTTTCACTTTATTTTCTTGTCCTCCAATGGCTCTAACAACATACCATTTCATCACTGAATCAGCCATAATTTATTATTAAAATAATTTGAAAAAGTTATCTAACCCAGTTTGAAAAACATAATCTATACCTGCTACAGCTAATGCAAATAATATTGTAAAAACAGCTACAGTTACAGTAGTTTTTTGAGCTTCTTCTTTTGAGATCCAAGTCATGTGATTATTTAACTCTTCAAAAGAATCTTTGATATATTGTATAAAGTTCATCTTACTTTTATATTTTGCACGGATTGAGAGACTCGAACTCCCGACACCTGGTTTTGGAGACCAGTGCTCTACCAACTGAGCTAAACCCGTTTATTATTTCATTTATAAAGGCATCCCGAAAAATCGGGACACCCTTTTAAATTATAATTAGTAAATTAAGTTACTCTTAATCTAATAATTCAGTTACTTGACCAGCACCTACAGTTCTACCACCTTCACGGATAGCGAAACGTAAACCTACATTTAATGCAATTGGCTGTATTAAGTCTACTGTTATTGTTAAGTTATCACCCGGCATTACCATTTCAACTCCATCAGGTAAGTTAATAGTACCTGTTACATCTGTAGTTCTTACATAAAACTGTGGTCGGTAGTTATTATGGAATGGCGTATGACGACCACCTTCTTCTTTTTTAAGAACATAAACTTCTGCTTTGAATTTAGCATGTGGAGTTACAGAACCTGGCTTACAGATTACCATACCTCTTTTAATATCTTCTTTTGCAATACCTCTTAATAGGATACCAGCATTATCTCCAGCCTCACCTCTATCTAAGATTTGACGAAACATTTCGATACCAGTGATAGTAGATGATAATTTCTCTGCACCCATACCAATAATATCTACAACATCTCCAGTATTAGCGATTCCAGTTTCGATACGTCCAGTTGCTACTGTACCACGACCTGTAATTGAGAATACATCTTCAATTGGCATTAAGAAATCTTTATCAACCTCTCTTGTAGGCTCTTCAATCCACTCATCACAAGCAGCCATTAATTCTAAAACAGTATCAACCCATTTTTGCTCACCATTTAAAGCTCCTAAAGCAGAACCAGAAACAACAGGACCATTATCTCCATCATAATCATAGAAAGATAATAATTCTCTAACCTCCATATCTACTAATTCTAAAAGCTCCTCATCGTCTACCATATCAACTTTGTTCAGGAAAACAACGATACGTGGAATACCTACCTGACGTCCTAATAAGATATGCTCTCTAGTTTGTGGCATAGGACCATCTGTAGCCGCAACTACTAATATAGCACCATCCATTTGAGCAGCACCTGTTACCATGTTCTTTACATAATCCGCGTGACCTGGACAGTCTACGTGAGCATAGTGACGGTTAGCTGTTTGATATTCTACGTGAGAAGTGTTAATTGTAATACCTCTTTCTTTTTCTTCTGGAGCATTATCAATCTGATCAAAAGATCTAGCTTCAGAGAAACCTGCATCAGCTAATACTTTAGTAATAGCCGCAGTTAAAGTAGTTTTACCGTGATCTACGTGTCCGATAGTACCAATGTTTAAGTGTGGTTTCGAACGGTCAAAAGTTCCTTTTGCCATAATTATTAATTTTAATTCTTAGTTTAAATATATTTAGTGTCTAATAATACTTTTTAAAGTGAGCCAATGATGGGACTTGAACCCATGACCTCATCCCTACCAAGGATGCGCTCTACCAACTGAGCTACATCGGCAATTAATTTACTACTGCCGATTTAGATTTACGATTTGTATTTCTTGTTTCGTAACTCGTAAATTATTTGAGCGAAAGACCGGGTTCGAACCGGCGACATTCAGCTTGGAAGGCTGACGCTCTACCAACTGAGCTACTTTCGCAATATGTAAATTGTGGGGAGAGCAGGATTCGAACCTGCGAAGACATAGTCAACGGAGTTACAGTCCGTCCTCGTTGGCCGCTTGAGTATCTCCCCTTTCATTTACTATTTCAATGAACTAAATTGCATTTGCAATTTATTTTACTTTAGAGCCGATGGAGGGACTCGAACCCACGACCTGCTGATTACAAATCAGCTGCTCTAGCCAGCTGAGCTACATCGGCTGTTTTAACAAAAAAACAATCCGCTATTTCTAACGGACTGCAAATGTATAAAGTTTTTTTATATTCTAAAACTTTTTATAATTTTTTTTTTACTTTTTTTTATCATTTTATGATATTAATGAATCTCTGTGTTTTTCTTTGGATCTTTTGAGCTGTCTTTTAAGGTTTTCTACAGCTAAATTAATACCTTCTTCAAAAGTCTTTGTTTCTCTTTTTATGATTAATTCTTTACCTGGAATATTTATTTTAACTTCTGTAATTTTATTTTCTTTATCGCTTGTATTTTGAACTTTTAAAAAAACTTCTGCATCTACAATTTTGTCGTGAAATTTTGATAAGGCTGAAACTTTTGTTTTTACAAACTCAATTAACTTGTGATCTGCATTAAAATTTACGGATTGGGAGAATACTTTCATACGTCATCTTTTTTTACGCTCTTTGGATGAGCTTGGTTATACACTTTTTTTATTGCATCAAGACTATTGTGCGTATAGACTTGTGTTGAGGCTAAGGATGAATGCCCTAGTAGTTCTTTTACAGAATTTAAATCTGCACCTTCGTTTAAAAGGTGGGTTGCAAAAGAGTGTCTTAATATATGAGGACTCTTTTTTACCTTTTCTGAGACTCTACTAAAGTAAGAATTTATAATTCTATAAACAAGTGTTTCGTATATTTTATTTCCTTTTGATGTTATAAATAGGTATTCTGATTTTACTGAAATTTTATTTTTTTCTTCTTGATAACTCTTTAATAGTTGAATTACTGAAGCTAACAAAGGCACATACCTTTCTTTATTTCTTTTTCCTAGAACTTTTATTGTTTTGTCTATAAGGTTTATATCTCTTTCTTTTAAGTTAATGAGTTCTATTCTTCTAATTCCTGTAGAGTATAAAAGTTCTATTAAAAGTTTATTTCTTAAGCTTGTAAAATTGTCTTCTTCTGTAAAACTATTTATAGCATTATTTACTTCTTTTACTGTAAATGGTACTTGTACTTTTTTGGGTGTTTTTAAGGATTTATGTTTTGCTAATGGATTTTTTTCTATATGTGCTGTTTTTTGAAGAAATTTATAAAATGATTTTAGCGAACTAACTTTTCTATTTATGCTTCTATTAGTTATTTTTTGATTTACCAAAGCAACTATCCAAGTTCTAATTTGTGGATAATGCACCTCTGCTAAATCTTCTACCTTATACTCTGTTTCTATAAAATCTTTAAACGCTAGCAAATCGTTTTTATAGGCTGTTATAGTATGTGTAGCATATTTTTTTTCTAAAGATAAATATTCTAAGAAGGACTCTATCACAGTATTTGTTGTTGTTTGTGTAAAGCTACAAAATTTTGTAAATAAAAAAATCCGTAGAAATAAATTCTACGGATTATTATTTTAAGCTAAAACTCTGATGTAAAACCGGGATTAGTTTAACTTACAATATTGAATACTACCTTTGGTCTTTTTTAAAGTGACAAAAAAACCTCATACAAATTTTGTATGAGGTTTATATTTATAGATCCCGATGTAAAATCGGGATTAGTTCAACTTACAATTTTGAATGCGACCTTTGGTCTTTTAAAATAGACGCAAGAAAAAACCTCATACAAATTTTGTATGAGGTTTATATTTATAGATCCCGATGTAAAATCGGGATTAGTTCAACTTACAATTTTGAATGCGACCTTTGGTCTTTTAAAAATTGAGTTTCACTAACCTACTTCTTCTTGTGTTCTTAATCTTTGAACGTAAGATGCTTTAATTCTTTGAGCTCTTTTAGCTACAGACGGCTTTGTAAAGTTTTTTCTGTTACGTAAGTTTTTCATTGTTTTTGTTCTGTCGAACTTTCTTTTGTAACGCTTTAACGCTCTATCTATATTCTCTCCATCTTTTACTGGTATAATTAACATAAGTTGGCACCTCCCTTCATAAGTATCTTTATATTTTTATAGTGATTAAACTATTTGTTTTTATTTTTTGGAATGCAAATGTAGTTATTAATTATAAAATGACAAGTGTTTTATTCAAAATACCATTCTTTTATTTTATAGAACTGTAAATTTGAATGAAAAGAATCAACCGAATAATATATTAAAGTATCTTTTTGAAAATATTGCTTATAAATCCCACTTAATTTTCTTTTAGTAAGTGGTATTTTATATTTAACAGAATCTAAATTAGTAAAAACATTATTTACAAATTCAGAGCAATAAAGTTTATTTTTATTGTCTAAAGCAAAAATTTTATCAAATTTAACCTTCTTACTTTCATAACCAATAATATCTTCTTTAACACGAGAAACATCAGTAGCACTTAATTTTTTAACACCCCAAAGACTAATATAATTAATTTTTTCTTTTTTAATGTTAAAAAAAACATTTGTGGGATGACTTCTAATATCAGAAAAGTTATCATTGTAATCCGAAATATGAAAAACCCTCCATCTTTTTTTATAGTACAAAGCTATACCTATATGAGAAGATAAACTATCTATTATATTAAAATCTCTTGCAAAAAAACCTTGCTTAGTTTTTGTACCCCTAAATACTAAATAAATAGAGTCTTTTACTAATATTTTATCATCAAAAGTAAAATCATTCTTATATGCACAAGAACTAATAAAAAATAGATTAAGAATTACGAAAAAGATTACACTATTGTTTTTAGCTAATAAAAACTTAAAGAATAAAACCAAAACCTAACTGTAGTGAATAAAAGTCAGTTATTACATATTCTTGAACATTGTTTTTAAAGCTATCATATACATCTGTCTTTGCTTTAAAAGCTAGATTAACATATGAGCTTTTATTTATTATAAATTTTAAACCTAAATTAGACTGAATACCAAAAGTAGCTCCTAAGTTTTTACTTACAGATACACTTTCATTAAAAAAATCTTCATTTTTAGATTTTAATAAAAAAGAGCTATAAAAACCAAATCCTCCAAACAAGGAAATCTTTTCAGAAGATTTTTTACTATAACTTATTGAAATTGGAATATTCAAATATTCATTTAGCAAATACTGATGTTGTCCAATTAAACTTGTATAACTTCCTTTTACCCTCATTACTTCAAGTCCGCTAATGAGTGAAAAGTTTTTATTAAGAATAAAATTTCTACCTAAAAAACCTTCAAAAACATTTGCATCAATTTTAAATGCTTTTTTAGCCTCTAAAGTTGATGCCCCTATGCTAACAGACCCATACCAACTATTTTCAACTTCTGAATCACTTACTTGAGAAAATAATGAAGTGTTACACGCAACAATAAAAAAAATAATCCTAAAAAAATATTTCATAATTCTTTTTTTTATTTCGTTACAGCCATAAATACTCCAAAAAGCGCACCAGCAAGTAATCCAGGAGGACCAGCAAATAAATAGCCTGCTAAACCACTTAAAACTACCCAAGCCATATCACCATCGGGTGACATAGTTTTTGAATTGCCATTAATAGCAAGAGACTCCTGTAGATAAATATTATCCATTGCAATCATTTCTTTTTCTGATGTAGATAATTTAATAAAATCTTCTTTACTATCTAAATCAACTAAAACATTACCTTGTGCTATACTTATTAAGCTTTGCTTTGCAAAAGGTGAAATATTTTTAGAATTAATGACTTCTTCTACACTTGTATTTTGGAATTCTTGGTGTAATTTTAAAATATTATTTACTAAATCTACACCTACCTCCCCTTTATTATATCCAAACTCAGCAGCATAACTATCTACAATTTCTTGAGTAACATTTGTTGTAGTACTTTTTCTTTTACTTTTAGAAACAATTTCATTAAGCTTTATAACATCTAATTTTATCTTACTGTGAATACCTTTATATTTATCTGTAAGTTGACTATAAGTTACTAACTGGTTTTCAGACTCTTGGCTGGAACAAGAAACAATTAGTGGACTCATAAAAACAATGGTTAAAACACAAGCAATACTTTTTTTAAATTTTTTCATTTTAGTTTAATTTTAAATTATTCAATAAATTATTACATCCATTTTATTGGATGAGTATTTATAATTTAAAAAAATAAGGAATTAGCGCAATTTATTAATTTTTCTCTTACTTTTTATAGCTACTTTAAGTGTAAAAAATATATTAAATTACAACTTAAGCATTGTAAATATAAAAAAAAAAACATTTAACAAAATTTTAATGAAAAATTACAATAATTAATTTTAAGTATTAAAAAATTAAATTGATGAGTTTGCTGATAGCCTTTCTTTTCAATTAAGAATTTTTGCGATAACATAAGAATTATTTTCGCAAAAAGGCTAATTATAAAAACTAGGTTGCTGGCTTATACTCTTTACCATCAATTACCATTTTTGCGATAATTTCTTTTAAAATTTCAGAAGTACCTCCTCCTATTGGACCTAACCTACTATCTCTTAACAAACGAGCCATTGGATATTCTTCCATATAACCATAACCACCTAATAACTGTAAGGCATCGTAAATAACTTCGTCTGCCATTTTTGTTGATAATAACTTAGACATACTTGCTTCTTTTACAACATAGTTACCTTGGTCTAATCTTTTTGCTATAGAGTAGTTGTACTCTCTACACATATCTACTCTACTTGCCATCTCTGCAATTTTGTGCCTAAGTGCTTGAAATTTATCTAAAGACTTACCAAACGCAACTCTTTCTTGCATGTATTTAATAACGTAATCTACTGCAAACTCTGCTCTTGCATGTGCATTTACGCCCATTAAAAGCCTTTCTAAAGCAAAATGTTGCATAATATATGGAAAGCCTTTCCCTTCTTCGCCTAATAAATTTTCTTGGGGAATTTCTACGTTATCGAAAGCAATTTCTCCGGTGTCTGATGCACGCCAACCTAATTTGTCTAATTTGGTTGCAGATATACCTTTCGTATTTCTATCTACCACAAAAATACTAATCCCTTTATATTTTTCTGATGGGTCTGTTTTTGCAGCTACAATTAAATAGTCTGAATAAACACCATTTGTAATAAATGTTTTAGAGCCATTTAAAATATATTTATCTCCTTTTTTTATAGCTGTAGAACGCATGCCTGCAACATCTGAACCACCAAATGGTTCTGTTACACATAAACAACCGATTTTAGCCCCCTCTACACTTGGTACTAAATATTTTTGTTTTGTTGCTTCGCTTGCTTCTTTGTTTAAGTGCGTCATTGCTAAATACTCATGAGCCCACATTGCTGCAGCAAAACCACCTGAATTTATTTTTTGCATTTCTTCTAAAAAAACAACTGTGTAAAAAAGATCTAAATTTAAACCACCATATTCTTCTGGAGTAGATAAACCAAAGTAGCCCATTTCTCCAAATTTTTTCCAAATGAAACGTTCTATACTTCCGGTTTTCTCCCATTTTTCTACATGAGGAACTACTTCTTTTTGTAAAAAATCTTTGAAACTTGCACGAAAAGCTTCATGCTCTTCTGTAAAATACATACTTTTCATTTAGTGCTTTTTTAGTTGTTTATTCAGCTACCAAATATAAGACTATTCTGTCATATTTATCTACAGGAAAACCCTTGATATTTATTAATTCTTTTATGTCTTGAAGTTCAGCAACTTGATCTCTGTAATCGAAAATCTTTTTACAAAGCTCGTAATCTATGTATGGATTTTTTAATAATTGCCTGAATGTTACTGTGTTTACATTCTCCTTTTTGATGATTGGCTTTTCTACAATTTTAAAAGTTTTTAATACCTTTTCTGCCACTTCTTTTTTTAAACCCCACACTTCAAAGAGTTGACTGTTCAAAGAAAATCCTTGTAATTTAGAACGATACTTAATAATTCTTTCTGACAACTTCTCTCCTACACCATATATAGTTTTAAAATCTTCTTGTGAAGCCTTATTAATATCTGTTGATGTTATTATATGTTTGGGGGTATTGTAGTAAGAATTTCCTCTATATTTTTTTGTTTTACTAGTAATTGTATTTATACCGCTCTGTAGATTTTTATTTCTTTCCACAACCCAATCTGGAAATTTAAAATATAGGGCAATTTTATTTAGTAAGGAGTCTGAGACTTTGGTTACTTTTTGAAATTCTTCTTTTGAATTTACAAACTTATTCGTTTTCCTGAAAGTTAACAAACGATCTATCTCTTTTAAAGACATTCCTAATTGTTCTCCTTTATAGTCTGTTATGTAATTGGGGTTGAAAGGATATCTTTTAGGTTTTCTATGCTCTAGTTCAATTCTTTTTAAACTATCAATTTGATTTTGAAATGCTACTACTTCTGAAGTGTTTATATCAATTATTTTTTTAGAGGAAGAGTCTGAGAATAAAATAATTGCTTGAAAAATTAAAATAATTATTACTAAAAGAAAAATCCCATTTCTTTGGCTTTTGTTATACCAGAAATGGGATTTTAATAATTTCATATAAATTGTTTTTTACATATGCTCATTGATATCAACAGCACCATCTTCTATTGCTTCTTCTTTTTTGTTGATAGCATTCATGTATTTACTAAGCTCTTTCTTAATAACTGGAGATAACATAATTACACCAATAATGTTTGGTACTACCATTGCAAAAATCATAGCATCAGAGAAATCGATAACAGCTCCTAAACTGATAGATGCTCCTACAACAACAAACATTAAAAATAATACTTTATAAACTAAATCTGTAATTTTACCTTTTCCGAATAAGAATTTCCAACCTTGCATACCATAGTAAGACCAAGAAATCATTGTAGAAAACGCAAATAATATCACTGCAATTGTTAGTACTACAGAGAAATGAGGTATTACAGAATCGAACGCTATAGCTGTTAACTCTACACCTTCTTTAATTTCTACTCCATATTGCATAAACTGACCATCGAAATTTGTTATAATAATTACCAAGGCAGTCATAGTACAAATTACAACTGTATCTACAAAGGGTTCTAATAAAGCAACAATCCCTTCACTTGCAGGGTATTTAGTTCTTACTGCAGAGTGTGCAATTGCTGCAGAGCCCACACCAGCTTCGTTAGAAAATGCTCCTCTACGTATACCTTGTATCATCACCCCAATTAAACCACCTGCTATCCCTAAACCAGAAAAGGCACCTTCATAAATTAAAGCAAAGGCATCGTCTATTAGACTAAAATTAGCAAACAAGATAATTAAAGCCGCTAACACATAAATACCCGCCATAAAAGGCACTACTTTTTCTGTTACAGAAGCAATTCTTTTAATACCTCCAATAATTACAACTGCTACTAAAACAGCCATTACAATACCAAAATACAAACCTGCATTTGGCCCTGTTAATTCAAATAATTTTGTAAACTGTGCGGCTGCTTGGTTTGCTTGAAACATGTTTCCACCACCAAATGAACCTCCAATTACAAAAATTGCAAATAGTACAGCTAAAACTTTACCAAAACCACCTGCTCCTTTTTCTTTTAACCCTTTGGTTAAATAATACATTGGACCTCCATAAACAGTGCCATCTTCACCTACGTCTCTATATTTTACCCCTAATGTACATTCTGCAAATTTTGATGCCATTCCTAAAAGACCAGCAACTATCATCCAAAATGTGGCTCCTGGCCCACCAATGGATAAAGCTACTGCTACACCAGCAATATTACCTAAACCAACTGTAGCAGATAATGCTGCCGTTAAGGCTTGAAAGTGAGAAACTTCACCATCAGCACTTTCATCTCTAATTGTTTCAATTAAATCGCCGCCTGGAGTTTGATCTCCATATGCTTTTTCATTATTTTCTTCATCTACAATTTTTTGCTGAGCATTTTCACCATAAAGATTATCTACACCATGTTTTTCTATATCTTCATACTTACCTCTAACGACCTGTATCGCTGTTAAAAAACCTGTAAAATTGATAAACTTAAAATAAATTGTAAAAAATAAAGCACCACCAATTAATACAATTAAAACCCATGGTATTTGAAAGGTATCAGAAAACGGAATTTCATAAAAAATAGCATCTACAAACCAGCCTGTATAATTTTTAAAAGTAGCATCAATGCTATCTGTTGTACTTTGTGCAAATGATATCATTGGAAATACTAAAAGCATTAACGAAAGAAGTTTTTTCTTCATAATATGTTTAATTGTTTTTTAATTAGTGGCTTGCAATATCATAAAAAATTGCGCTTTTAACAACTTTTATGAGTTAAATGTGGTTTTTATTAATTTTTCTTTTAAACCTTTTTAAGTCTTCTGTAAAGGATTTAGGGTAGAAACTTAATTGTGAATTTGTTTTGGTTAAATCGAAACCTGTTTTTGCAGGTCTTGGTGCTGTTTGATTTAAAGTTGCAGTTGAAATTGGTTTTATAAAGTCTTTATTTAAACCAAAACAATTGGCAATTTCTTGCGCAATTTGATAAACACTTAATAATGTATTGGATGCTATATTAAAAATTCCTATCGCTTTTTTATCGATAGCAATTTTACAAGCCATTGCTAAATCTACCACATAAGTTGGCATTCTATATTGATCATCTACAATGGTGATTTCTTGTTGGTTTTCTAACATTTTTTTTACCCAAAGCACAATGTTGTTTCTACTCATATTGTACACCTTACCATACACTAAAATGGTTCTTAAAATTGTAAAATCTATGGTTGAATTGGTTAACACCTCTTCTGATTTTAATTTAGACAAGCCATAATAACTTAAAGGATTGGGCGCATCTGTTTCTTTATAATATCCTTTTTTACCATCAAAAATAAAATCTGTAGAAATTTGTATTAAATGGCAATTTATAGTTGATGATATTTCTGCCAACCATTTTACAACGTCTACATTTAAAGTATCACAGGCTTTTTTATTGGTTTCGCAATCATCTACCTGCGTCATTGCCGCTGTGTTTATAATAAAATCAGGGTTTATTTTTTCTACTTCGTTCTTTAGACGGTTTTTATCAGTAATATCAATAGAAACATAATCGAAATCGGTTCTACCAGTTCTATTTTTTCCTCTAGAAAAACCAAAAACTTGGTAGTTTTCTTTTTCTTGTAACAATAACTCTAACAAAGATTGCCCTAACAACCCATTACTACCTGTTATAATTACTTTTTTCATTAAAATAATTGTCTAAGTTTTATAATTTGTTCTGGTCTTCCTAAAACTATTAAATGTGAGCCTTCAATTAATTTTATATCTGCTTCTGGGTTTATTACATAATCCTTATCAGGATTTTTAAAGCCAATAACTGTACAACCTGTTTGTCTTCTTAAATCTAAATCTAAAATAGTTTGATTAATGTATTTTTTTGGTAAATCATCTACAGCGATTTCTTCTAAATTCGCAGTAGTTTCTCCTTCTATTGTCAATCGATCTACAAACTCAATAACATCTGGTGTAGTAACTAAAGATGCCATGTGATTACCTCCTAATTTATCTGGCATAATAACATTATTTGCACCTGCGATTTTAAGTTTACTGTAAGAAGACTCGTTAGAGGCTCTACTAATAATTGTACAATTTTTATTTAACTGACTTGCTGTTAAAACAACAAATAAATTATTAGCATCAGAAGGCAAGGCTGTAATTAAAAAAGATGCATTTTTAATACCCGCTTTTAGTAAAGTTTCGTCTAAAGTTGCATCACCTTCTATATTTAAAATATTTTCTGAGTCTAAAAAATCGACAATTTCTTTGTCTTTTTCTACAACAACAAATTTCTTGTTGTAATTATTTAACTTTACAATGGCTTGTTTACCGTTTCTACCAAAACCACAAACAATAGTATGGCCTTTTAAATATCCTATTTGCTTCTCCACTTTTCTGTGTTTAAAATGTTCAAATAATTTACCGCTTACCAAATATTCTGAAAATGCAGAAACTGCATAACCAAAAAGGGTAATACTGGTTAAAATTAAAAAAATTGTAAATACTTTTTCTTCTGGAGAAAAAGGTTTGAGTTCTCCAAAGCCCACTGTTGTTACTGTAATTACAGTCATGTAAACAGCATCTATAAAATTGTAATTAGACAAACCCATATACCCAATAATACCAATGGCTAATACAGAGGTTACCAAAATGGCTATTCTTTTTATTTTAGATTGTAGAATTGGCATATTTTATAAGTCGAAAACCGAACTTCTTTTTGTGTAAATTTTATCTTTTAATTTTAATAAAAATGCCATAGTTAAATACAAACCAAAAGACAAACCTACTGTAAAAAATGTAACATAAATAAAAAACAAACGTACGTTTACAGCTCTCATGCCTAATCTATCTGCCAGTCTAGAAAAAACACCAAAACCATTTCTTTCAAAATAATGTCTTAGGGTATTGATCATTTTTATTAAAATATACGGCAAGATACTATTTATTAGAGTTTTTTCAATAAAAAAATAAATGCTTTCACATAAAAACATTGTTAAAGGTTTATAGTTTGGTATAGAAATTAAATATCTATTGATTAACTTTGCTTTTTTCTGAAAAAACCCACAATTGAAAGAGCAAGAATTTATAGAAGTTTACGGAGCAAGAGCACACAATTTAAAGAATATTGATGTAAAAATACCCCGTGAAAAACTTGTTGTAATAACAGGTTTAAGTGGTAGTGGTAAATCTTCTTTAGCCTTTGATACCATTTATGCTGAAGGACAAAGACGCTACATTGAAACTTTTTCTGCCTATGCAAGACAGTTTTTAGGTGGTTTAGAAAGACCGGATGTAGATAAAATTGATGGTTTATCGCCAGTAATTTCTATTGAGCAAAAAACCACCAATAAAAGCCCGCGCTCTACAGTGGGTACAATTACAGAAATTTACGATTTTTTACGACTTTTGTTTGCAAGAGCTGCAGATGCTTATTCTTACAACTCCAACGAAAAAATGGTAAGTTATTCTGATGAGCAAATAAAACAATTAATTTTAAAGGATTTTAACGGAAAAAAAATAGCCGTCTTAGCACCTTTAATTAAGTCTAGAAAAGGGCACTATCGTGAACTTTTTGAACAAATTTCTAAACAAGGTTTTGTAAGAGTTCGTGTTGATGGAGAAATAAGAGAGCTAGAAAAAGGCATGAAATTAGATCGTTACAAAACTCATGATATTGAGGTTGTAATTGATAGATTGGCTGTAAACAATTCTATAGGCAAACGTTTAGACGAAACCATAAAAACCGCCTTGTATTCTGGCAACAATATCATGATGGTTATTGATGTAGATACGAATGAAGCTCGCTACTTTAGTAGAGAATTGATGTGTCCATCCACAGGAATTGCCTATCCAAATCCAGAACCGAATACATTTTCTTTTAACTCGCCAAAAGGCGCTTGTAGTTCTTGCAACGGGTTAGGAATTACCAATGAGATCAACCTAAAAAAAGTAATACCCAATGATGCTATTTCTATTAAAAATGGTGGAATTGCACCTTTAGGAGAACAAAAAAATAGTTGGATTTTTAAACAAATTCAAAACATTGCAGAGCGTTATCAATTTACATTAACAGACCCAATAAAAAATATTCCAAAACAAGCCTTAGAAATTATTTTAAATGGCGGAAACGAATCTTTTGAAATAGAGTCTAAAACTGTTGGCGTTCGAAGAAATTACAAAATAGATTTTGAAGGTATTGTTGCTTTTATTACGAATCAATATGAAAATGCAGAAAGCACATCTATTAAACGTTGGGCAAAAAACTATATGGATGAAGTTACTTGTTCTACCTGCAAAGGAAAACGTTTAAAAAAAGAAGCGCTTCATTTTAAAATTTCAGATAAAAACATTAGCGATTTAGCACAAATGGATGTGACTGAATTGGCTGCTTGGTTTAAATCTATTGAGAAAGATTTATCTGAAAAACAAATTACAATTGCCACAGAAATTCTAAAAGAAATAAAAACTAGAATTCAGTTTTTATTAGATGTTGGCTTAGATTATCTAACTTTAGACAGGACTTCTAAATCGCTTTCTGGTGGTGAAGCACAAAGAATACGTTTGGCTACACAAATTGGCTCTCAGCTTGTGGGTGTTTTATATATTTTAGATGAACCTAGTATTGGTTTACATCAAAGAGATAATCAAAAACTTATAGATTCTTTAGTAAAATTAAGAGATATTGGCAACTCAGTTTTGGTGGTAGAACATGACCAAGACATGATAGAAAATGCCGATTTTGTTTTTGATATTGGCCCAGGAGCAGGAAGACATGGAGGAGAAATTGTTTCTGCAGGTACTTTTAAAGAGCTAAAAAAACAAAGAACATTAACTGCAGATTATATTACAGGGAAAAAGAAAATTGAAGTTCCTGCTAAAAGAAGAGAAGGAAATGGAAAAACCATCAAACTAAAAGGTGCATCTGGTAACAATTTAAAAAATGTTTCTGTAGAATTTCCATTAGGAAAAATGATTTGTGTAACTGGGGTTTCAGGTAGTGGAAAATCTACATTAATTAATGAAACTTTATACCCAATTTTAAATGCGCATATATACAGAGGTGTAAAAATACCAATGCCTTACAAGAAAATTGAAGGTTTAGAACATGTAGACAAAGTTATCGATATAGATCAATCTCCAATCGGCAGAACACCTCGTTCTAACCCAGCAACTTACACAAAAACTTTTGACGAAATTAGAAGCTTATTTGCAAAAACTCCAGAAGCCGCCATACGTGGTTACAAACCTGGGCGTTTTTCTTTTAATGTAAAAGGCGGCAGATGTGAAACTTGTCAAGGTGGTGGAGTTCGCGTAATAGAAATGAACTTTTTACCAGATGTACAAGTAGAATGCGAAACTTGCCAGGGAAAGCGTTTTAATAGAGAAACTCTAGAAATTAGATACAAAGGAAAATCAATTTCTGATATTTTAAATATGACCATTGAAGACGCTACAGATTTCTTTGAAAATATTCCTAAAATACATAGAAAATTAAAAACGATTAAAGATGTAGGCTTAGGCTATATTACTCTTGGACAACAATCTACCACTCTTTCTGGTGGTGAAGCACAACGCATAAAATTGGCTGCAGAACTTTCTAAAAGAGATACTGGAAATACCTTTTATATTTTAGATGAACCCACAACCGGTCTTCATTTTGAAGACATTAGAGTTCTCATGGAAGTTTTAAATAAATTAGCAAACAAAGGAAACACTGTACTCATTATAGAACATAATTTAGATGTTGTAAAATTAGCAGACTATGTTATTGACGTGGGTATGGAAGGTGGTAAAAAAGGTGGTAAAATACTAACTACGGGAACTCCAGAAGAAGTTGCTCTACATAAAAAAAGTTATACTGCTCAGTTTTTAAAGAAACTGTTGTAACAATCTAATTCAACTATTAACTATTACTTCTTAAAGTACTTAAAAAAGAATTAAATTAGCATACTAATTTTAAAAAAAAATAGTTTTAAAAAATTTTTAAAATGACAAATAGCGACAGAAAAATAAGAGAAAAATTACAACAAAAAACTTGGAACGAAATAAAAACCAACGATTCTTGGGCCATTTTTAAAATTATGGCAGAGTTTGTAGAGGGTTATGAAACTTTAAGTAAAATTGGCCCTTGTGTATCTATTTTTGGTTCTGCAAGAACAAAACCAGATCATCCATATTATATTTTAGCAGAAGAAATTGCATTTAAATTAACTCAAAATGGTTATGGTGTAATTACAGGTGGAGGCCCAGGTATTATGGAAGCTGGAAATAAAGGTGCAAACAGAGGCAAAGGAATTTCTGTAGGTTTAAATATTGATCTTCCTTTTGAACAACACGATAATCCTTGGATTGACGCAGGTAAAAGTCTAGATTTCGATTACTTTTTTGTTCGCAAAGTAATGTTTGTAAAATACTCCCAAGGTTTTATTGTAATGCCTGGTGGTTTTGGTACTATGGATGAACTTTTTGAAGCAATTACCTTAATCCAGACTCATAAAATTGGACGTTTTCCAATAATTTTGGTAGGTAAAAAGTTTTGGGGAGGCTTATTAGATTGGATTAAAAATACACTTTTAGAAGAAGGAGGTATTAGTGAAAAAGACTTAAATCTTTTTAGGTTAGTAGATACTGCAGAAGAAGCGATAGCTCACTTAAATAAATTTTATTCTAAATACCAATTAAAACCAAACTTTTAAATGACTTTTAAAAGAGTATGCCTTATTTTTTTAATTGCTTGTTCATGCTCTTCACATGGACAAACAAGTATAAAAACTATGTTTTATAATTTACTTAATTATGATAATAGCTTAGAAAGCCAATCTAGAACTACCTATTTAAAAACGATTTTAGAAGATATAAAACCGGATTTAATTATGGTTTGCGAGCTTAAAAATGAAACGGCTAGCAATTATCTTTTTACTAATGCAGTACTACCTTACAATGCAAACTTTAAAGCTGCAGATTTTAAATATAGTCAGTCTCCAGCAACTAGTTTATTACAAATGATATATTACAACAACAACAAACTAGAATTAGAAGCAAATGAAGTAATACCCACAGGGATAAGAGATATAAATCATTATACATTTAAAATTAAAACGTCAGAAATTAGCAATACCCCTATTAAGATAGAAGTCTTTGTAACCCATTTAAAAGCTTCTCGAGGAACTATTAATATGGATAAAAGGTTAGCATCTGTAAGTAATTTTACAAGAGAATTAGATAGATTACCTGCCAATAGTAATGTATTGTTTGCAGGAGATTTTAATTTTTACACAAGTAATGAAGATGGTTTTCAAGAAATAATAGCCCCAACAAATAGCATACAAATTGTAGATCCTATCAATAGGCTATGCCCAACTTTTCCTGAAGATGGTAAAGATTATTATGGTGATGACTACAACAGCACATATTTTTGGAACAATAGTTCTTTTGCTGATGTACACTCTCAATCTACAAGAAGCAGCTCTTTAACTGATGGTGCTGGTGGTGGAATGGACGACAGGTTTGATTTTATAATGATGTCTAAAAACCTAAAAGAAGACTCTAATTTATATTACAAAACAGATACATACAAAGCTTTTGGCAACAATGGTAATTGTTATAATTCTTATGTTAGTAACAACAGTTGTAATGGTAGTTTTTCTCAAGCAGTTAGAAATGCACTGTATTTTTTTAGTGATCATTTACCCATAGTTATGGAACTAGAAACACCTCAAAACACCTTAACAACAGTAAACAACCAACTAAGCATTGTAAACTCTAATATTGCAACTAATTATTTAACTTTACAATTAGCAAAAAATAATAGTAATAAAGAATTAGTTGTTTACAATCAATTAGGTCAAGAATTCATCCATAAAAAAACCAAGAAAGATAAAATTACCTTAAAAACTAAAGAACTGCCTAAAGGTATATACTACTTAAAAACAAAAAACAGTAAACCCATAAAATTTATTAAAATATAATTGGCAAAATTTACTTACATATCTATTGCGCTATTTCTTTGGAGTTTTTATTGCATGTCGCAACAAAACAACATCACTATTAACGCAAGTTTAAACACAGATAAAAACACACTTTTAATTCAACAAGAAGTTTTATATTTTAATAATTCTAAAGACACTTTAACACGTCTTTTTTTTCATAATTGGCCTAATAGTTTTAAAGATAGAAAAACACCTTTAGCTAAAAGATTTATTAAAGATTTTAGAAAAGACCTCTATTTTGCAAATCCAAAGAATTTAGGGTATACTTCTATCAAAAATATTTCTATCGATTTTAAAAGTGTTGTTTATAACGAACTAAAGAACAAGCCAGACATTTTAGAGTTATTTTTAGACACCCCTTTATTACCAGGAAATCAGAAAAAAATTACACTAACCTATTCTATAAAATTACCCAACCATAAGTTTACCAATTACGGTTTTAGTAAAAATAAATTTAATTTAAGATATTGGTATATAAGCCCAGCAATTTACAAAAACGGTTGGCAATTAATGAGCAACTTAAATTTAGATGATCTGTATGAAGATTTTACAACATTTAACATCCACTTTACGCTACCAAAACATTTAAATTTAGTTAGTAGTTTAAAAGCAACTAAAACAAGTAATACAACAACAAACACATATAATCTTAAAGGTACAAACGAAAAAGATGTTATCATTAATATTGCAGAAAATAATGCTTTTAAAGAATTCATAACAGATAAAAATACTATACAAACTAATATTTTAGAAGAAGATATTGGCAAAGAACTTACAGAAAAAATTTTAAATAGAGAGTTACAGTTTTTAGAAAATCACCTGGGTAAACTCCCCATAAAAAATATTTTTATAGACGAGGTAATGCGTAAGAAAAACCCCATTTATGGATTAAGCCAATTACCTGAATTTATTAGTCCTTTTTCAGACGTTTTCAAATATGATTTAACCCTCTTTAAAGTACTCTCTAAAAGATATATCAAAAAATCTTTATTGTTAAACAGCAGAAAAGAATATTGGTTGATAGATGGTATACAAAACTATTTGATGATAGAATATATTAACCAATATTACCCAGAAGTTAAATTGTTGGGTAAAGCATCAAACTCCTGGTTTTTAAAAAGATATAATATTTCTAAACTAAAGTTTAACGAGAAATATCCTTTTGTATATCAATTTACAGCTAGAAAATTTTTAGACCAATCACTTACAACCTCTGCAGATTCTTTATCAAATTTTAATAGAAAAATTGTTAATACATACAAAGCTGGTTTGGGTTTTGTGTATTTAAAAGGTTTTTTAGGAGATACTGTTTTAAACAAATCTATTAAAGAGTTTTATCAAAAAAACAAGTGCAAAATTGCCTCTAGCAAAGAGTTTAAAAATGTTTTACAAAAAAATACCACGAAAGATGTCGAATGGTTTTTTGGCGATTTTCTAAAAACAAACAAAAAGATAGACTACACAATAGAAGATGTTGAAAAAGATGGAGATAGCTTAAAAGTTACCATAAAAAACAAAAGAAACATTACTACACCTGTAGCTTTTTATGGTTTAAAAAACAATAAAATTACCTTAAAAAAATGGCTGCCTAATATTAAGGATCAAACCACTATTTCTGTTGCTAAAAATCAATTTGATCAATTGGCATTAAATTACGAAAACATATATCCAGAATACAATACGTTTGATAATTATTACAATATCAAAAAGAATTTCTTTAACAAACCATTTAAATTTACATTAATAAAAGATGTAAAAGCGCCAGACTATAACCAACTATTTTACCAGCCTACTGTTTCTTATAATTTTTACGATGGGTTAATTTTAGGAATTAAATTGCACAACAAACCTTTAATAAAGAGGAATTTAGAGTTTAAAGTTTCTCCAGGATTTGCTTTAAAAAGTCAAAAAGTAAATGGCTCTTTTAATGTTTTGTACAATCAATTTTTCGAAAAAACAAGTATTTACAAAATAGCTTACGGTGTTGTAGGAGGCACCTTACAATATGCACCAGATTTATCTTACAGTTCCTTAATACCTTATGTAGATGTAATTTTTAAAAGAAAATCTTTAAGAGATGCTTCAAATGAATTTATTAGAGCAAAAATGGTTCATATTAATAAAGAGGTTGCACCAACAGCTATAAAAACAGACCAAGACAATTACAATGTTTTCAGTGTAAGTTACAATTACATTAATCCAGATATTATAAAAGAAAACAGGTATATTTTTAGCACAGAGGTTTCTAAAAGTTTTTCTAAAATAGCTGCAGATATAAGGTACCGAAAACTAACAACCTCAGACACCCAATTAGATTTTAGAATTTTTGCCGGTGCTTTTTTGCACAACAATTCCAATGGCGATTATTTTAGTTTTGGTTTAGACAGGGCTAATGATTATTTGTTTGAATTAAATTATTACGGACGTTCAGAAGATTCGGGTATTTTTAGTCAACAATATATTATTACAGAAGGTGGTTTTAAAACGGTACTACCAACTAGGTTTGCAAATCAATACATGCTGTCTTTAAACTCTAGTATTGGTCTTTGGAGGTGGGTAGAGTATTATAATGATGTTGCTTTTTTAAAAAGTAAGCAAAAACCAGTATTTTTTGGGTATGAAAATGGTATTCGCTTAAACTTTATACACAATATATTTGAAATCTATTTTCCCTTATACTCCAATAACGGTTGGGAAATTTCTCAACAATCCTATTCACAAAAAATAAGATTTACTTTTACTGGCGAAATAAGTAGGGTTTTCAATTTTTTTAGGAGAGGTTTTTTCTAAAAATTAAAAACAAAGGTTTTTATTGCATTATTCTTAATAATTGAATAATTTTTTACAAAAACATTACAAAATGTTTAATATATTAATATATTTTTAAATATCAACTAAAAAAACTACCTTTGTAGTAGTTAAAAAATAGGTTAAATGTTAGAACAAGAGCTTACTAAAAATAAAAAAGAACTTTCATTTGAAGATTTTAAAGCAGAAGTTTTAAACGACTATAAAATTGCTAAAATTAGTAGAGAATGCAGTTTGTTAGGCAGGCGTGAAGTTTTAACAGGAAAAGCAAAATTTGGTATTTTTGGCGGTGGTAAAGAAGTACCTCAATTAGCAATGGCAAAAGCCTTTAGAAAAGGAGATTTTAGATCCGGTTATTACAGAGATCAAACCTTTATGATGGCTATTGGAGAACTTACTGCTCAACAATTTTTTGCAGGTTTATATGCACACACAAATATCGAATTAGAACCTATGTCTGCTGGTAGACAAATGGGGGGGCATTTTGCAACTCATAGTTTAAATGAAGACGGCTCTTGGAAAAATTTAACAAAACAATACAATTCTAGTTCAGACATTTCTCCAACAGCAGGTCAAATGCCACGTTTGTTAGGGTTAGCTCAAGCATCAACAATATATAGAAACGAAAAAAGTGTTCAAAACGGCTCTAATTTTTCAATTAACGGAAATGAAGTTGCTTGGGGCACCATTGGAAACGCAAGTACAAGCGAAGGTTTATTTTTTGAAACCATTAATGCTGCAGGTGTTTTACAAGTACCTATGGTTATGAGTGTTTGGGATGATGAATATGGTATTTCAGTACATGCAAAACATCAAACTACCAAAGAAAGTATTTCTGAAGTCTTAAAAGGTTTTCAAAGAGACCATAAACATGATGGTTATGAAATTCTTATAGTAAATGGCTGGGATTATGTACAATTAATTGATACTTATAATAAAGCTGGAAAAATAGCTAGAGAAGAACATGTACCAGTTTTAATTCACGTTAAAGAATTAACACAACCTCAAGGACATTCTACCTCTGGCTCTCATGAAAGATATAAAGGTAAACAAAGGCTTCTTTGGGAAAAAGAGTATGATTGTATTGCTCAAATGAGAAAGTGGATTTTAGAGTTTGAATTAGAAGCAGAAAATGGAGAAACTTTACGTTTTGTAGATTCTGAAGAAGATTTAATCATTTTAGAAAAAGAAGCCAAAAAGATAGTAACTACAGCGAAAAGAAATGCCTGGAGTGCTTATAGTAAAGAAATTAGAGATGAAGTAGATAAAGCAGTAAACCTATTAGAGCAAGTTGCTAATAAAAGTAAAAACAGCGCATTTATTGAAAAAAATAAAGCCGATTTAGAAAAAATTATAGAACCTATTAGAAAAGATATTTTAACTACTTGTAGAAAAACATTAAGATATCTAAAAGATGAAAATTTTCCCGAAAAAAGAGCGTTACAAAACTTTATAAAAGCTAGTTTAAAAGACGCTGAAAAAAAATATTCAACTTTTCTTTTAAGTGAAAGTAATTTAAGTGCATTAAATGTGGTGGAAAAACGACCACAATATGCACAAGAAAAAAATATGGTAGATGCAAGAATTATCATGAGAGATAATTTTGACGCTATCTTAAAAAAAAACCCTGAAGTTGTAATTTTTGGAGAAGATGCTGGTTATATTGGCGATGTAAACCAAGGTTTAGAAGGTTTACAAGAAAAATATGGAGACATTAGAATTTCTGATACTGGTATTAGAGAAGCAACCATTATTGGACAAGGAATTGGTTTAGCAATGCGTGGTTTAAGACCTATTGCAGAAATACAATATTTAGACTATTTATTGTATGCTTTACAAATAATGAGCGATGATTTAGCTACTTTACATTATAGAAGTTTTGGTAAACAAAAAGCACCATTAATTATAAGAACACGCGGCCATAGATTAGAAGGTATTTGGCATGCAGGTTCACCTATGGGTGGTATTATTAACAATGTAAGAGGTATGCATGTTTTGGTACCAAGAAACATGACCAAAGCTGCTGGTTTTTACAACACCTTGTTAGAAGGTGATGAACCAGCTTTAGTAATAGAATGTTTAAATGGTTACAGACTTAAAGAAGAATTACCTAAAAATTTAGGAGACTTTAAAACTGCAATTGGACTAGTAGAAACCATTAAAGAAGGTACAGATATTACGATAGTTTCTTATGGCTCTACATTGCGCTTGGTAGAAGAAGCTGCAAAAGAATTATTACAAGTAAATATTAATGTAGAAATTATAGATGCACAAAGTCTTTTACCATTCGATTTAAACCACGACTGTGTAAAAAGTTTAGCAAAAACAAATAAATTATTAGTGGTTGATGAAGATGTACCTGGTGGAGCTTCTGCCTACATTTTACAAGAAATTTTAGAAGTGCAAGATGGCTACCAACATTTAGATAGCAAACCTAGTACTCTATCTGCAAAAGCACACAGACCTGCTTATGGTACAGATGGCGATTATTTTTCAAAACCCTCTACAGAAGATATTTTTGAAAAAGTATATAAAATTATGCACGAATACAATCCTGAAAAATATAAGAGTTTATATTAAAAAGCAGTTTAAAATCTATAAAAAGAGCATAAAGGTTAAATTTTATGCTCTTTTTTTTAACAATCCTATAAGAATATTCTGCAATCTATTTAATAGTTTAGTATACTAAACTTAAACAAACCAACACATGAAAAAAATAATCTTTTTATCTTTTGCTTTATTAATATTTTTTGCTTGCTCACCACAAAATAGCAAAATTTTAAAAAAACAAACAACAGCAAAAACATCAACTTCTAAAAAGAAAGGAGCAAAAAAATATACCGACTTTGTAAAAAAAGAGACAAAAACAGATGATGGAGTATTTAAAGTTCATAACAATAAAGATTCGTATTTATACGAAATACCTAAAAACCTTTTAAATAAAGACATGC
>Ga0209136_1000284_pt1 | contig 36763 bp, 34 predicted proteins | sample SaaInl0LU_22_DNA_FD_184640 | JGI IMG/M metagenome (GOLD analysis project Ga0209136, IMG submission 184640) | Marine microbial communities from expanding oxygen minimum zones in the Saanich Inlet - ESP_90LU_22_DNA (SPAdes) (version 2) | ecosystem: Environmental > Aquatic > Marine > Intertidal... | reverse complement strand
CAACGATAATTGATGATTTGCCTTTTGAATTCTACGGGAAAAAAGTCATCCCTATACAAGTAGATCATGGAGGGCTTCCAATTCTAGGTTATAGGATTGATGATTTTGCTTATTTGACAGATGTCAAGACCATCAAAACCTCTGAATTACAAAAGTTAAAGGGGGTAAGGATAATTGTTCTAAATGCTTTACGAATTGAAACTCATCCCACCCATCTAAATTTAGAAGAAGCCTTAGCTTTGGTCAAACAAATTCAGCCTGTTAAAGCGTACTTTACTCACATCAGTCATAGACTAGGTTTTCATGAGGAAGTGAGTAAAAATTTACCTAAAAATGTGTTTTTAGCCTATGATGGACTAGAGATTGAATTGTAAGGAAGACCTATGGTATGTGTGTTTTTTGATTATTGTCAACTTTAAAATGATTCGAATTCTACATTTATATAAAAGTTTTTATCAACCTTTAGGTCTTGAATATTAGCTTTTAATTTTTTCCAATTTTGGCTCCTGGGCGTTATCCATTTTTCTTTGTTATTGAGATAAATTTTCAATGGGATTTTAAAATCATCAACAACGTTTTCCCAACGATAATAGAGGTAGCCTTTTTTAGATTTGATGGCTAGTGTAGGGATTTTTGTTGTGTTGAGGTATTGAAGAAAGAATTTTGATAAATTTAATTTAGAGTTCTTTGTGATGTAGCTTTGGATTTGTTTTCCTGTAACCGTTTGGTGATAAAAATCTTGGTTCATCCCTTTGAGTATGTTTCTCCAAAGATCATCATTGTTGAGAATTTGACGTAGCGTGTGAAGCATCAAGCTTCCTTTGGTATACATGTCTGAGCTTCCTTCATGATTGACTCCATAAACGCCTACGAGTGGAGAATCGTTTTTAACAATTGTCTTTAGTCCTTGTAGGTATTCATTTCCGGCTTTTTTTCCATAATAATATTCGATAAATAAAGCTTCGGAATAAGAGGTAAAAGCTTCATGAATCCATAAATCGGCTACATCTTTACAGGTAATGCTATTGGCAAACCACTCATGCCCAGATTCGTGAATGATAATGAAATCAAAATGATTACCCCACATAGAACTACCCATTGGCCTACCCATATATCCTTTTAAATATTGATTTCCATAACCAATACAGCTTTGATGTTCCATCCCCAAATACGGAGTTTCGACCAACTTGTAACCGTCTTCATAAAATGGATAAGGTCCAAACCAATATTCAAACGCCTTTAACATTTTGTGAACTTCTTTGAAGTGTTTTTTTGCTCTGTTTAAGTTTTGTGGGAGTACATAATAAGTACATGATAAGTTTCCATTTATCCCATTAAATGATTCCTTGAAACTAGTGTAATTAGCGATATTGATACAAACCCCATAGTTGTTAATTGGATTGGTCACGGTCCAAGTAAATGAAGTTGTGTGGTCTGAGTTGTTTTGGGTTTTGATTTTTTTTCCATTAGAGACCCCTGTCAAGTGTTCTGGGCAAGTGATCGTGATTTGCATGCTTTCTGCCTCATCAGCTGGATGATCTTTACACGGCCACCAAATACTAGCGCCAATAGATTGATTTGCCGTAGCGATGAACTCATTTCCATCACGAGTTTTATTCCATATGAATCCGCCATCCCATGGAGGGTTTACAGCTTCTTTAGGTTTTCCATGGTAAAAAACTTCAATTTTTTCAGTAGCCTTTACTCTTTGTTTTTTTGTTAAATTGACGTAGTAGCAATAGCCCTTTTTCTGATAGTTTAATTTTTTTTCATCTTGAAGGATAGAGTCAATAACCATTGGATTTTGTAACTCTATTTGTAAAATTTTAGAGGATTTTAATACTTTGTATCTAATCGTGTTGCTCCCTTTGATGCTTTTTGTGCTAGGGAAAACTTGGAGATTTAAAGTATAGTTTTTGACATCCCACCAAGCTCTTTCAGGAGTTATACTTCCTCGAAGTGTGTCTTGTTTTGTGAAGATTTGTGCAAGAGAAATATGGTAGCAGAAAGTGCAGATCAACAAGAACTTGTACATACCAGTGTTTTAAGACGTTATTTTACTCTTTGGTAATATAGGTAGTTCCTGTTTGTATAAAATGACTACCTAAATAGCCTGCCTTAAATTTATAATAATTTTTTTTAATCTTAGTGATACGAACCTTAAAAGGAATACTGTCTAGTTTGTTTTTTGGGGTTGTTTTACGCAATTCGTACTCAAAATTTGATTTCCAGAAAATAGAAAAAGTATCTACTTTGTTTTTGTAAGTTTCTATCTGTAGTGTTTTGGTTCTGTACAAATATGAGCTATCTTTTCTTTCTCCTAAGTAGGTCTTAAATCGACCTTCTTTAAACAACAAAACATCCGTTTTATTTCCTGAGTTGCAAGAAATAAAAACGGATATGAATATAATGTAAGAGATAAACCTCATCAATTTAGATACCAGTATAGTTGCTCGGGGTGATTATTTTTAGTTCTGCTTTGATTTCATCAGATACTTCTAGCGTGTCAATAAAATTAGCAATCGTATTACCTGTTATTTTTTCGTTAACACGTGTCAGTCCTTTTAGAGCCTCGTATGGATTAGGATACGCTTCTCTTCTTAATATTGTTTGAATGGCTTCTGCAACCACCGCCCAATTGTTTTCTAGGTCTCTAGCGAAAGCATCACGATTGATCAATAATTTTTCCAGCCCTTTTAGGGTAGAAGCAAAACCAATCAAGGTGTGTCCAAATGGAACTCCTATATTTCTTAACACAGTGGAGTCTGTCAGATCACGTTGTAACCTAGACACAGGAAGTTTTATGGCTAAGTGTTCAAAAATAGCATTTGCTATTCCAAGGTTACCTTCTGAGTTCTCAAAATCAATAGGGTTTACTTTGTGAGGCATTGCTGAAGAACCCACCTCACCTTTTTTGATTTTTTGTTTGAAGTAGTCATTAGAAACATATGTCCATATATCTCTGTCTAAATCAATAATAATTGTATTGATTCTTTTTACGGCATCGAAAATAGCAGCCATATGATCGTAATGCTCAATTTGTGTGGTTGGGAAAGAATGGTGTAATCCTAATTTGTTTTCTACAAAATCAGTTCCAAAGGATTTCCAATCAATATTTGGATAAGCAACGTGATGTGCGTTGAAATTTCCTGTAGCTCCACCAAATTTAGCAGCATGAGGGACTTGTTTTAGTAAAGTCACTTGTTGTTTGATTCGTTCAATAAATACCCTGATTTCTTTTCCTAAGCGAGTAGGAGAAGCAGGTTGTCCATGAGTACGAGCCAACATAGAAACATCACTCCATTCAGTGGCCAATTCTTCCAGTTTGTTGATTAGGACCACCAATTCGTTATCGTAAACTTCATCAAACATATCCTTGATAGATAATGGTATAGCAGTATTGTTGATGTCTTGGGAAGTCAAACCAAAATGGATGAATTCCTTAAAAGGCTCTAGGTTTAAATTATCAAATTTCTCTTTGATAAAATACTCAACAGCTTTGACATCGTGGTTGGTAACCTTTTCGATGTCTTTAATTTTTTGAGCATCACCAGGGGAGAAGTCTTGATAAATCTTTCTTAACTCTACAAACAATGAAGTGTTGAAATCTTCTAATTGAGGTAAAGGGATTTCACATAGCACAATAAAATACTCAATTTCGACTTTTACTCTGTATTTGATTAATGCTTCTTCAGAATAATAAGCAGCTAAAGATTCTACTTTTCCTCTATATCTTCCATCAATGGGAGAGATGGCATTTAAATGTGATAAACTCATGTTTTTGTAAATATGTTTAAGGGACAAAAGTACATCAAATTAAGAAAAGTAAAAAGATGTTTTTTTGTATTCTTTAAACTTTGTATTTTTCTATTTATTAAGGATCGTTGAAATCCAAAAGAGGGCTCAACAATAAAATTCTATAATTTTTAAAATTAGCTTTATGCGTAGTAATAAGATGTTCTTTTTGTTTTTTCTTATTTCATTTTTTGTGAGAGCTCAAGAAATTAATAGGTTCGATACCCAGGGCAACAGACATGGCTTTTGGGAAAAAAGATATGATTCAGGTAGAGTTAGGTACACAGGAACTTTTGATCATGGAAAAGAAGTTGGGGTGTTTTTTTTCTATCAAAATAAATTCATTAACAATTTCCCATCCATTAAAAAGAATTTTGACAAATTGACCAACAAAGCATCTGTTGTTTTCTATGATATCTATGGAAAGATAAAAACTGAAGGGGTCCTGATAGGAAAAAAAAGGACAGGAGTCTGGAAGTACTACGATCACCGAGAAAACCTTATTTTGATAGAACAGTATCTTCATGATCAACTCAATGGAAAGCGTACAGTTTTTTATGAGAATGGTCATGTAGCAGAATTGAGCAACTACAAAAACAATACGTTGGAGGGAATAACATCAAGATTTTCTAAAGATGGTGTTAAGCTAAATGAAATGACCTATAAAGGTGGTTTGCTCCACGGACGTACTAAGTTTTTTGAAGTCAATGGTAACCTCAAAGAGACCGGTTTGTACTATAAAGACCATAAAGTAGATCCCTGGGATTTTTATTACAAGGGTAGGTATATGGGAACAAAAGAAAATGTTAAGAAAAAGAGATACGCTTTGGACCTTGAGAATAGCGATACCCTATCAGGAAAGGAATTAGTGAAAATAGAATATTCCGTAGACAAGGATAAGAAAATACTAGAAAATATTGCTTTTAAGATGGAAGCGAAGATTAAAGAAGTAAAAAAACTTGCTGAAGCGGACGCTTTAAAAAGTAGACAAGCAAAAGAAGCCAAACAGAAAAAAGGAAAACTTACCGATGTTGCCATCATGAAAAACATCAATGCGAAAAGAAAAAAAAATACTGTCCATAAAAGCAAGTTGTCAGATGAAGAAATTCTTGCGAACATAAAAAAGAAGCATCAACCAAGTAGTAAAGAAAACAAGTAATAAGTTCGTGAGAGATGTGAGATAGTTTCCTTCAGTTCTTAGCTTATAAATGCAACCTAAACTCTTATTTTTGTATTATCTTTGCAACCACAATAATTTGAATATGAAACGTGTAGTAGTTGGACTTTCAGGCGGAGTAGATAGTAGTGTGACGGCTTATTTATTGAAGCAACAGGGGTACGAAGTAATTGGCTTGTTTATGAAAAACTGGCATGATGATTCTGTAACCATTTCTAATGAATGCCCTTGGTTGGAAGATAGTAATGATGCCATGTTGGTTGCAGAAAAGTTAGATATACCTTTTCAGGTGGTAGATTTGAGCCAAGCGTATCAAGAGCGTATTGTTGATTATATGTTTGAGGAATATGAATTGGGAAGAACACCAAATCCAGATGTATTGTGTAATCGTGAGATTAAATTTGATGTTTTTATGAATATCGCATTGGATTTAGGAGCAGATTATGTAGCGACGGGGCATTATTGTCGCAAAGGAGTTATCCAAGATTCTCAGGGTAAATCAACATATAAGTTAAAATCAGGAATTGATAACAACAAGGATCAATCCTATTTTCTATGTCAATTGTCACAACAACAACTATCCAAAGCTCTGTTTCCAATTGGTGAATTGACGAAACCAGAAGTAAGAGAGATGGCCAAGGAAATAGGTTTGGTCACCGCAGATAAAAAAGATTCCCAAGGTCTTTGTTTTATTGGGAAAGTCCGTTTACCTGAATTTTTACAGCAAAAACTACAACCCAAAGAAGGGGAGATTGTTCAGATTCCCAATACGTTTGAAGGGTACACGAGGAGCGTCCCTACTTTTAAAAACAAGGAGGAAGAGTTGGCTTTTTATAGTCAAAAATATTCTTATACTATATCTGACGGAAAAAAAGTTGGAAAGCACCAAGGAGCCCATTATTTTACAAAAGGACAGCGTAAAGGATTAGCTGTTGGCGGAACTCAAGAGCCCTTGTTTGTGATTGAAACCGATGTAAAAGAAAATGTGATTTATTCAGGAGAAGGTAAAAGTCATCCAGGATTGTACAGAAAAGTCTTATTTGTTAACAACCAAGAAACACACTGGATACGGGAAGACTTGACATTAAAAGTTGGAGGTTCGATGGAGGTAATGGCAAGAATCCGTTACCGTCAGCCACTACAGAAAGCCACACTTTACCAAGTTGCCAGTGGAATGTATGTTGAGTTTGATCATCCACAGTCCGCTATTCAAGAAGGTCAGTTTGTTGCTTGGCATACAAATGATGAGCTTTTAGGTTCAGGAATAATTTCCTAACTTGGTTCAAAAGAAGCATGAGATGAGAAAGTTTGTTTTTCTGATGTTATTATATTCAAGTCTGTTTCAAGCTCAAGAACACGCATGGGTTTATTTTAAAGACAAACCTAGTGCTGAAAGTTATCTTAATGCTCCAATTTCTATGTTAACTCAAAGAGCTTTAGACAGAAGGAGTCTTCAAAATATTGAAGTTAATATTCAAGATGTTCCTGTTGAGCATAGTTATGTTACGGCTGTTAGAAGTTCTCAAGGAATTGTTTTAAAAGCAAGGTCTAGATGGTTAAATGCTGTTCATGTCATGGGGAATCAAGCAGCTATTGAACAACTGATAGACTTAGCGTCAGTAGACCGTATTCAGTTTGCGAATAAAAACTCGGCAAGTCCTCGGTCACCCATTTTATCCTCAAGTAAAATAATAAAGTCAAGTAAGTTTGCTTCTTTACAAAATCTCGAATACGGAGAAGCAGAGAACCAGGTAAAAATGATTGGTATTGATTCTTTCCATACTGCGGGTTATGAGGGTTTAGGAAAACAAATCGCTATTATTGATGCCGGGTTTTATGGTGTAGATACCGCTGGAGCTTTTAGTCATTTATTTGATGGTGAGGTGAGCAATGGTGAGATACTTGGAGGCTATGATTTTGTGACTTCATCTGGACAGTATTACCAAGATACAGGAACCTCCCATGGAACCCACGTATTGTCAACCATAGCGGCTATCAAGGAAGATGAATTTGTTGGGACGGCTCCCAAATCAAGTTTTTATTTATTTATTACCGAAGAGGTTTCAAATGAATCTCCGTTAGAGGAAAGTCTGTGGGTGCAGGCAGCTGAAAGAGCAGATAGTTTGGGGGTGGATATTTTAAATACTTCATTGGGGTATAGTGAATTTGATGATGCTAGGTATAATTACACCTATGCAGATATGGATGGGAAGACGACATTTATAACTCGTGGAGCTAATATTGCAGCGCAGAAAGGGATAGTCGTTGTAAATTCAATCGGGAATTCAGGAAATGATGCTTGGCAATATCTTACTGCACCCTCTGATGCCAAAAATATCGTTGCCGTAGGTGCAGTCAATATTGACAGATCCATGACCTCTTTTTCTTCTTATGGTCCTTCGTCTGATCAAAGAGTTAAACCAGAAACTCTGGCTCAAGGAGGTGATGTTAAAATTGTTGACAGTGATAATATCGTAAAAACCTCAAACGGTACTTCTTTTTCAGGACCCATCATCGCAGGAGCTGTGGCTTGTTTGTGGGAGTTTTATCCAGAAAAGTCAAGTTTAGAGATCAGAGATTTAATTATTCAAAATTCCAATTTATTTATGAACCCAACACAACAAGGGGGGTACGGACTTTTAAATTTAACCCATTTGATCACAGAACTTCCAGTATCTAGAGAAATCAAATTATCTCCTTTTTCGATTTCCTTTTTGAACGATATAAAAACCCTTAGATTTCAATTTAACGAACCAATCGTAGAAGCTTTGGATGTCCAAGTCTTTTCAGTAGCTGGTGTTATTTTAAAGCGAAAATTCGTTACTGAATTTGATTGTGATATTAAATTTACAGATGTTGCTCAAGGGCTATACTATTTGCGTTATAGCTATAAAAACAAAAATGAATTGATGACTTTTTATAAGATGAATTGATGACAAATAATAAAATTACTAGGTTATTCAATATTGATTACTCAATAATTCAAGGAGGAATGGTTTGGGTTAGTGGTTATAAGCTTGCTGCTGCTGTTAGTAATGCAGGAGGTTTAGGTTTAATTGGTGCGGGTTCAATGTATCCCGAAGTGTTTAGAACTCATATTCAAAAATGTAAAAAAGCAACCCATAGACCTTTTGGTGTAAATCTACCTTTGATTTATCCGGATATCGATAAAATGGTAGACATAGTCATAGAAGAAGGGGTAAAAATTGTATTTACTTCAGCGGGAAACCCTAATACTTGGACCTCAAAATTAAAAGCTCATGGGATTAAAGTTGTACATGTAGTGAGTAGTATAAAATTTGCAATAAAGGCTGAAAGGGCAGGAGTAGATGCCGTAGTTGCAGAAGGTTTTGAAGCAGGTGGGCACAATGGTCGAGAAGAGACCACCACTTTTGCGTTGACACCGATGGTAAAAGAACATTTGTCTATTCCATTGATATCTGCTGGAGGAATTGCAAGTGGAAGAGGAATTTTAGCCGCTGAAATTTTAGGTGCAGATGGTGTTCAAATCGGGAGTAGATTTGCAGTGAGTAAAGAATCTTCAGCCCATACTAGCTTCAAGAATTTAATCACAGAATTACAAGATGGTGACACTCAATTGACTTTTAAAGAATTGGCGCCCGTTAGGATTGTCAAAAACAATTATTACCAAAAATTAATAGAATTTTATAAAACCCACCCTTCAATAGAAGCTTTAAAGATCTTTTATGATCAAGCTAAACTAAAAACAGGTATTTTTGAAGGAGATATTTTAGAAGGAAAATTAGAAATAGGGCAGATAGCAGGTTTGATCAAGCAGGTGAAGCCTGTTTCTGAACTAATGAATGAAATGATATCAGAGTATAATACTGTAAAACAAAACTTAAGCCAAATAAGATGACAAATAATGATGTGTTTAGAAGGTTAAAATATGCTTTTAATTATAATCCAGAAAAAATAATTCTTTTGTTTGCTCAAGTTGGTGTCAAAGTAGATAGAGTTGACATATCTAAGTATTTGGAGAAAGATACAGATGAAAAAGAAAACACCTCTCTTACAGATTTTCAATTTGCTAGTTTTTTAAACGGTATGATTGTTGAAAATAGGGGAAAAAAAGATGGCCAAATTCCTGTCGCGGAAAAGGAACTTGATAACAATATTATTTTTAGAAAATTGAGAATTGCTCTCAATCTCAAAGATACAGATATCTTAGAGTTGTTAAAATTAGCAGGCTTTAATTTTGGTAAATCAGAATTATCTGCTTTTTTTAGAAAGCCCACCCATCAACATTATAAGAAATGTCAAGATCAAGTATTACGAAATTTTTTAAACGCTCTATTTTTAAAGCATCAAGAAAATAAAAGCAAATAGTTTTGTGGTCAAGTATCACTGTGTTGACAACTAAAATAGTCACAAGTTGATTGGTATTCCGAAATAGAATTCTAGAACTTTAAGCTTAAATATATAGTCATATTTTGCTTTAATTACATCGGTTTCTGAATTTATGTAGCTTGTTTTATTTTGGTTGAATGTGAAAGCATCTAAAATACCTAAATTAAATCTTTCTGTCGCATATTTGTAAGCTAGACTTCTTGCTTCTAAGGCTTTTAGGCTTGCTTCATAGTTTTTTAGAGCACCTTTTGTATCGTTAAATGCTTGGTATACTTTGTCTCTTAGATCAAATTTTGATTGTTCGAAATTAAGTTTAGCTTGCTCTAGTTGTAGTTTTGATTTTTTTACCGAGTTTTTTATTTGTAGTCTATTGAATATGGGAATGTTTAAATTTAATCCAAACGAATACCCTTTGTTATCGTTTATTTGGTTGTTAAAATTTGGAGAATTAAACAATTCCGAAGTGAAGTAATTAGTATTGAAACCATAAGATGCATTTAAGGTAGGTTGGTAGGCACCTTTTGCTATTCTGATATCATTTTCAGCAATTTCAACAGCGAGTTTAGTTTTTTTTATTTCATTCCTAATGGCCAAGGATTTGTTATAAATGTCATTAGCATTTTTAGAGGCAATGTCAGAAGGAAGTAATTCGTAGGAGTCCTCAACAATATCGAAATTCTCTATGTCCTCTAAAACCAGTAAGTTTAAGAGAGATAGCTTTGCAATTAAGATATTGTTTTCCATATCGATAACTGCTTTTTGTTGCTCAGCGGAGGTTGCTTTTATTTCTAAAAGATCACCTGCTGGTTTAGTTCCTGCCTGTACCAATTGTGCTGTTCTCTCTATTTGATTCAAGGTCAGATCAAGTTGTGTGTTTAGAGCTTTAAGGGACTCTTTATTGAATAATATTTGTAGGAAAGCATTGCAAACATTTAATGAAATATTGTCTGTCATATCAGCTAATTGATATTGGTTAGACAATAAATTTAGTTTTGATCTGCGCAGTTCTCTAATGTTTCTTAGTCCGTTGTATAATGTAACATCCGAACTCACTCCAAAGCCGGTGTTTTGAGTAATGGCTATAACGTTGTTGTTCGTGATTGGATCTGTATTCAGTCCACTTCTCCAAGAATGGTTTAAGCGTGTATTTAAGTTTGGTAAAAAATTAGCTTTGGCTGTTGAAACCTCAATTTTTGCATTTTCGATAGCTAATTTCGATTGTTTAACTGTGATGTTGTTTTCAATGGCATAAGCTACACATTCTTCAATTGTCCATTTTTTTGTTTGGGCAATTGACAAGATGTAGTTACACAAAAAGATACTTAGTAAAATTTTTGTTTTCATCTTTTTTATTTTTTCTTTTTGTATTTATCTTTTTCTGCCGATACTTGATTCCAAACTTTAATCTTTTCGTTTTCTATTAGACCTTCTATGATTTCTACATTAATACCATCAGAGATCCCTAGTTTTATTTCCCTTCTTTCAAATTCTTGAGGTGTTTTTTCAACTTCTACATAGGGTTGTTCAGTTTTTCTATCATATTGTACTAAAGCTTCTTTGATTGCAAGTATATTTGTTTTCTTTTCAAGGATCAAAGCTGCATTAGCGCTATAACCGGCTCTGATGTTTACATTGTTTATCATTTCTAGACTTGCTTTAATTTTAAATAAAACTGCGCCTTGTTCGTCCACTCCTTTAGGTGCAATAAAGGTTAGGTTCGCTTTGAATTTTTGAAAATCGATAGCGCCAATGGTTACTTCTAAAGTTGTGTTTTCTTTTAGTTTTCCTACTTCGGTTTCATCAACCTTACCTTCAAAAATCATTTTCTTTAAATCTGCGATAAAAGCAATTGTTGTACCTGCATTAAAATTATTACTTTCTATTACTTGGTCACCCTCTTTGACTGGAATTTCTAATATAGTTCCAGAAATCGTTGCTCTGATATTGGTATTTGCGGAAGATGAGCCATTGGCTGAACCTAGTTTAATGATACGGTAATCTTTTTTTGCATTTACAATATCTTGTTTGGCTTGATTGTATTTAAGCTGAGCAGTATTAAATTCCTGGATAGCGATAACTCCTTTGTTAAACAATTGTTTACTTCTATCGTATTCTTGTGCAATATTGTCGTAAGAAAGTTGTGCATTGATAACCCTACCATTTGCACTATTTAGTGCTTGTTCGTTTGGAACAACTTTGATTTTGGCGATCAAATCCCCCTTTTCAACATATTTACCCTCTTCCACAAAAATGTATTCAATAATACCTGAAATCTGAGGCTTAATTTCTACCTCATCTTCAGGGATTACTGTTCCTGTGGCTATAGATTTTTTTTCAATATTGGTGATAAAGGGTAGTTCTGTTTTAAATTCAATTGGAGAGCTACTGTTTTTATCAATAAAAAATTTAATGACAAAGATAAACGCGACGAGTAGTAGTAAAATGATAACGATTTTTATTGCTTTTCTCATGATGTAGATGGATGTGTTTTTTGTTAACTATTTAAGGCTTCTATGGGGGATACTTTTGTTGCTCTCGTGGCAGGAATTAATCCTATAAGGGTTCCTAATACAGTAAGTATGCCAATAGAAATGAGTACGATGAGTATAGATACAGAAGGATTTACCAGAGTAGCATCAGCTCCTTGTCCCCATATTTTATCAATCAATATTAAAACCAACCCACCTCCCACAATTCCTAAAAAACCTGCAACTAAAGCTATAGTTACTGCTTCTAAAATGATTTGTCTTTTGATCATTAGTGGCGTTGCACCGATAGCTCTTCGTATACCGATTTCTTTTGTACGCTCTTTTACGGTGATTAGTAAAATATTACCGATGGCAAATACTCCCGCTATGAGTGTTGCAATTCCAACAAACCAAGTTAAAAATTGTATTCCAATCAAAAAACCATTAAGTTTTTCAAATTCTTTACCAAGGTTGAATCCTCCTATTGCACGTTCATCTTCTGGATGAATGTGATGAAGGTTTTTGATCATTAACTTAAGATCTAATTCTAGCTGTTTGATATTGCTGCTTTTTTTGCCTGTAACCATGATTAGGCCAACTTCTTGCCCAGTATTGTATATTTGCTGATATGTTGAAAAAGGGATGTGGATATTAGAACTCATTCCTATGTTTCCATTTTTAAATAGCCCAACAATAGTGAAATTAATTTGATTCAGTTCAATATTCTTTCCTATTGGGTTTTCATTGATGTCAAAAAATTGTTTGTAAAGGTCTTCAGAAATAACCATTACTTTTCTCTTATTTTTTATATCTGAATTGTTAATAAATCTACCTAGAATGAGATTTTTCTTTTGAACTTTGTCTAGGGTTGGAAAATCTCCATAAACTGTAAAATCCCCAGATTGGAAATTTTTGACAAGTTTACCATTTCTTCTAATTCGTGGAACCACAAATTCTATTTCTTTGATTTCCTGTTTAATTTTCTCAACATCCTTCAAGTTCAATTTTAGCCTTCTTCCTTCTTGAAAACCATGAAAAGCTTTTTCTGTTGATCGTCCCCAGATAAAAACACTATTGGTCGCAAAATCTCCAAATAGTCTACTGAAAGAGTTTTCCATTCCACGAGCACAACCTAGTAAAGTGACCAATAAAAACACACCCCATGTAACACCAATTACAGTTACCAGTGTTCGGGTTTTGTTTTTCTTAATACTTTCGTAGATTTCCTGCCAAGTATCTCTTTCAAATAAAAAATTCTTCATTAGTCGTCTCTTAGTGCTACAATCGGTTTGATTCTAGAAGCTCTTTTGGCAGGAACATAACCTGCAATACAGCCAGAAATGATCAATGTAACCATGGCACCAATGATAATAGATGTTTCAACATTAGGATTGGTGATGAAATATTTTTCTAAACGATCTCCGATGAGTTTGATTGTCCCGATACCTATCAATATACCAAGATAACCTGCAACAGAAGTAATCGTAATGGATTCTAAAATAATTAAAGATACAATTGATTTAGGGGATGCTCCTAATACTTTTCTAATTCCCAGTTCTTTTTGACGTTCATTAACTACGTAAACCATAATATTGCTAATCCCCACAATTCCAGCAATTAACGTTCCAAATCCAATAAAAAAAACTAGAATTGTCAACACAATCATCATCGTGTTGGTTTGCTTTATAGACTCTGCAACATTACGAATTCGGATTCCTCTTTGATCTTGTGGGGCAATTCCCAGTAGTTCTTTTAGTTGTGTCTCTAATAACTCAGTAAAAGCAATGATTTCTGAGTAATTCATGTTTTTATCGTAGGTAAGATCTATGCCGTTGATATGATCGTTATTGGCATATAAGGTTTGAGCGGTTGTCAGGGGGATGTATATTATATTTTCGGCTTCATCATCGCCCTCTTTTGTGAATACGCCAATTACCTTAAAATTGATTCCTTGAAGGTTGATGTATTTACCAATTGGAGTTTTGTTTTTAAATAAGTCCTTTTTGATCAATCTTCCTATGATGGCAACTTTTTTATTATCGTTGAGGTCTGAAATGTTCACAAATCGACCTTCATTCATTTTATATTGATCAATAAATTGATGATCTGGTAGAATAGCAACAGCTGAGTAAGTATTTTTTTGTTGTCGATAAGAGACGTTAAAGTTTTTGTAGATTTTCGATGAAATATATTCTACATTATCTTGATTTTTTGATTTTATAAATTCTACTTCTTTATTTGTAAGTTGTATTTGTCTCCCTGATTTTTTTCCTTCGTAGGGTTTGGAGGTTCTACCAGAATTTATGTAGATAGCGTTTGGAGTATCATTCACAAAAAAGGTAGAGAAAGTGTTCTGCAAACCGTTAGATATTCCAAAAAGCAATGTAAATATTAATATAGCAAATGTGATGGTAAAGCCAGAAAGTATTGTCCTCAGCTTATTTTTTCTAATGCTTTGGACTATTTCAAACCATAAATCTCTATCAAATATCATGAGGTTTCTAAGTTTTGATTTTTGCTTTTATCCTCCATGATAACTCCGTCTTTAAGTCTAATAACTCTGTTGGTCTGATCAGCTACATCTTCTTCATGTGTGATGATGATTACTGTCATTCCTTCATCGTTGATGCTTTTTAATAATGACATGATCGTTTCAGTAGTTACAGAATCCAAAGCACCCGTGGGCTCATCAGCAAGTATGATTTTGGGCTTTGTTACTAATGCTCTTGCGATGGCAACACGCTGTTTTTGTCCTCCTGACAATTCATTAGGAAGGTGATTTGCCCAAGCTTTTAGTCCTACTTTCTCTAAATATTCTAGGCCTATTTTTTTACGTTCTTTTTTGTTATAGCCTCCTTTGTAGTACAATGGTAGTGAAACATTTTCAAGAGCGGTCTTGTAAGGAATAAGATTGAAGGATTGAAAAACAAAACCAATAAACTCATTTCTCAATAACGCTCCACGGGTTTCATTTAAGTCTTTAATAATTTTATTATTGAGTTTGTAAAGGCCTTGATCGTGCGTGTCTAATAGACCAATAATATTTAAAAAAGTAGACTTTCCAGATCCTGATGATCCCATGATTGAAATAAACTCACCTTTCTTTACTTCTAGATCAATTCCTTTCAGAACGTGAAGCGCGTCTTTTCCTACTTGATAAGATTTATGTAGGTTTTCAATATGAATCATGATTTTTTTTTAAAAATATAACTATTAATTTATTTTTCGTGTGGGATTTTTATGTAGTATGTTTTTCTAGATTTGTTGTTTAATTTGTTTTCCTTTAGCCAAGGGTTCAATATTTTAAGTTCCTTATAGTTGGTCTTATGTAGTTTGGCAAATTCTGAAACATTAGCAATAGCAGTGTCTATTTTTAAGGTTTTAAATTTGGGCATTGAGTACAAATCATTTTCATCGTAGACAAAACCATAATCGTAGGGTTTACTGAGGATTTCTTTAACGGCAATGATTCGTGGTATGTATCGAGAAGTTTCTTCGGGTAGCAATACATCGTAGTAGTCCTGTACCATTTGTTCTTGCATTCTTCTGCGAAGACCACTGATTCCAAGATTGTATGAAGCTGCAGCTGCTGTCCAGTTTCCAAATTTTTCCTTTGCTTTTAAGATATATGCACAAGCTGCGTGAGTGGCTTTCTCTACATCATATCTTTCATCTACATTACTGTTTACCTCAAGTCCTTTTTCCCTCGCGGTTTTGGGCATCAATTGCCAAAATCCTTTCGCACCTGCCGGTGAACTTACATTTTGTAAGCCACTTTCTATTACCGCCAAATATTTAAAATCTTGTGGAATGTTGTACTTGGATAAAATAGGTTCAATAATTGGAAAAAATTTATGAGCCCTTTTGATCAGTAATAGTCCATTAGATTGCCAATAAGTGTTGACAAGGAGCTCTTTATCAACACGCTCTCTAATGTCGCTTTTGTCTACAGGCACAATTTCATTGGCAAAATGTAACTGATTTGAAATTTTAATAGCTTTGATACTGTAGTTTTCTCCAGTTTTTCTTGTAGAGGAGGTTGCGTATATAAAAAGGGGTAATGTGATCATTATAAATATCGCAAAACCGAACCTCAAAAATTGTTTATTCATGGTAAAAAAAAATATAGTAACAAGTTACGAAAATTAACTTAAATATCTTAGCAGGTGTTGCTGAATAATACTGCTTTTTGTTAGTATCATGACATGGGTTCCATTTTCAATTAATTCACATTTACCTATTTTGTTTATTGGGATAATTTTATCTTTATCTCCATGCAATCGAAGCATGGTCACTGTGTTTTTTTGTGCTTTCCAATGTAGAAATGATCTGGTGGCCCATAGGAGGTATCGCTTACTTCTTAGAGGTAAATATTTTCTATAAATAGAGAGCGTTCTTTTTATTTTTTTTGTTCCATTCTTCATCAGCAAACGTTCCGTGAAGTTGATTGTGTTAATCGGTAAGAATCGATAAAGTTTTAAAGCTTTTGTCATTTTGAAGAATAAACTAAATTCTTTAGGAGTTTTTAGGCTTGAAATCAGTATGATTTTATCACAATGAATGATCCGTGCGATCTCTTGCGCAAGCATTCCGCCAAAAGAAACACCAACAATTACTGGGTTTTCTTCTGTAATCTGCTCAGCAAAGCGTTTGGCGTATTTTGTCATGGATTCGTTCCTAGAGTAGGGCATAATCCATTCCAAAAAGTGTGTTTTGTATTGTTCAGCAGGCAAATGGATACGTTCAAAAATTTTAGAACTAGCAGACATTCCTGAGATGAAGTATACGTGTGTAAGTTTTTTCTGTTTCAAGAGCTGTTTAAATCAAATCATTCAAATTTACATTTTTTTCTTGAGTTCTATTGATCCATTTGAAGCGTGCACAGCCTTCCTCATCTATTTCTGTTAACTCTACTTCATGGATTTCATTGACCAATTCGGGATTCCAAGGTGTTTTTACTTTGACATAGTTTTCTGTAAATCCGTGAATATATCCTTCTTTGTTTTCGCCCTCAAACAAAACGGATAGTTTGTTACCCAATTGACTTTCGTAAAAAGCTCTACGTTTTTTCACGGATAATCCCCTAAGCATTTTGCTGCGTTTTGCTCTTACGTTTTTTGGTACTACACCTTCTAGGTGAGTTGCCTCGGTATGATCACGTTCTGAGTAGGTGAATACATGTAAATAGGATATATCTAGCTCGTTTAAGAATGTGTACGTTTCTAAGAAAAGATCTTCAGTTTCTCCCGGAAATCCAACAATAACATCAACTCCTATACAAGCATTGGGCATTTTCTTTTTAATGCTGTTCACACGGTTAACATAAAGATTACTCATGTAGCGGCGTTTCATTTTTTTCAAGATTTTATCGCTACCACTCTGGAGTGGAATATGAAAGTGTGGAACAAAACAGTTAGATTCACTCACAAAAGTTATGGTTTCGTCTTTAAGTAGGTTTGGTTCTATAGAAGAGATTCTTAATCTTTTAATTCCTTCTACTTTGTCTAATGCTTGCACCAGTTCGTAAAAAGTATGCTCGTGTTTCTTATTCCCAAATTCACCTTTTCCATAATCACCTATATTGACTCCTGTCAGAACGATTTCCTTTATTCCGCGAGCGGAAATTTCTTTGGCATTTTTGAGTACGTTTTCCAAAGTATCACTTCTTGAAATCCCACGTGCTAAAGGAATGGTACAATAAGTACATTTATAATCACATCCATCTTGAACCTTGAGGAAAGCACGAGTCCTATCTCCAATTGAATAGGAACCAACATAAAAATCAGCGTCCTCAATTTCGCATGAATGAATTTCCCCTAAGTCATTTTTTGATAAATCGTTGATGTAATCAGTAACTTTAAATTTTTCTGTGGCCCCCAAAACTAGATCTACCCCATTAATATTTGCTAACTCCTCAGGTTTTAATTGTGCATAACAGCCTACTGCAATCAAGAAGGCTTGATCATTTTTTTTTAAAGCATTTTTTACAATGGTCTTAAATCTTTTATCTGCATTGTCGGTAACTGAGCAGGTGTTGATCACATATATATCTGCCTGTTCATCAAAATCCACTCGAGTAAAACCCTCTCTTTCAAAGTTGCGTGAAATCGTTGAAGTTTCTGAAAAATTAAGCTTACACCCTAAGGTGTAAAAAGCTACTTTTTTTTGCGGTTTCATTCTCGTAATTTTACAACTGCAAAGGTATGTTTTAAAAAGTAGAAAGTAAAAAAAGTCGAAAGTAAAAAGTGGTTGAAAACTATGATTTTGAAGTTTTAAATCGCATATTGCCGAAATGAGGACGTTTGGAGAAAAAAATATAGATGAATTGTAATTAGAATTCTTAATGATAAAAAAAGTAGTTGTTTTTTTGAGTTTTCTTTTGTTTCTAACCTCATGTAATCATGAGTTTGATTCACAGGACGAGTCAAAAGTGTTTAGGTATAACGAAAAAGATAATATAACTTCTTTAGATCCCGCATTCGCGAAGAATGAGCCTAATATTTGGGCAACAAATCAGTTGTTTAATGGTTTAGTGGTTTTTGATGATCACTTGAATATCAAGCCCTGTGTAGCTAAGAAATGGGAGATCTACAATCAGAATAAAACCTATGAGTTCACCCTCAGAGATTCTATATACTTTCATAAGAACATTTCTTTTGGAAAAGACAGTACAAGAAGAGTTACAGCCTATGATTTTGAATATAGTTTTAGTAGGATATTGGATCCTAAAGTAGCCTCCTCGGGTAGGTGGGTACTCCAGAATGTAAAAAACTTTAAAGCGGTCAATGATTCTGTTTTTAAGATAGATTTGCATCAGGCTTTCCCTCCGTTTTTAGGCTTGTTAACCATGCAGTACTGTACTGTTGTGCCCAAAGAAGCAGTTGAGTATTACGGGGCAGAATTTAGATCAAACCCAGTCGGTACAGGGCCTTTTTGTTTTAAGTTATGGGTTGAGAATACAAAGTTGGTGTTTAGGAAAAACCCTTTGTATTTTGAACGAGATGAAAAAGGCAATCAATTGCCATATTTAGAGGCAGTAGCCATTACTTTTTTCGCAGATAAACAAACTGAGTTTATGCAGTTTATTCAGGGGGAATCAGATGTTTTATATGATTTACACTCTTCATATAAAGACGAATTATTATCTCCTCGAGGAGAATTATTAGCCAAGTATAGAAGTAAATTGAAATTAGATAAAACTCCTTATTTGATAACAGAATACATTGCTTTTTTCATGGAAGGTAAAACGGTGGGTAATCATCCCTTAATCAGAAAAGCAATTAATGTGGGTTTTGATAGAACTAAGATGTTGCGATATTTGCGAAATAATATAGGGACACCAGCGACTGGTTTTTTGCCTAAGGGGCTCTCAGGTTACCATAAAAACGACAGAAATTTATATAATCCAAAACTTGCGATTCAATTGGTAGAACAGTACAAAAAAGAAACAGGGGATCAACATCCATTAGTTACTATAGCAACCAACTCTAGTTATACAGATTTGTTCGAGTTTGTTCAGAGAGAAATACAAGCAATTGGAATAGATATACAGCTAGAGATTTTACCATCACCCATTTTAAGGCAAAAAAAAGCAAATGGAAATTTACCTGTATTTCGAGTAGGTTGGATTGCAGACTACCCAGATTCAGAAAATTTTTTATCCCTTTTTTATAGTAAAAACTTTGCTCCTAATGGTCCAAATTATTCTCATTACAGTCATCCAGTTTTCGATGATTTATATGAGCAATCTTTATCTCTAACAAACAAAGATGAACGCGTAAGGCTTTATAAAAAAATGGATAGTATAATTATGGATGAAGTTCCAGTGGTTCCCTTGTTTTATGATGAAATTGTTCGATTTAAGCACAGCGAAGTAAAAGGTTTAAAAACCAATCCGACCAATCTTTTGAATCTGAAAAGTGTTTACAAAATAAAATAATTTTGATTTCTGTTTGTGATAGAATTTTCAAATTATTGTTCCTTAGTTTTTTGAAGTTTTTTGACCACCTTTAAAATTATTTTTTTAGGGGTAATAGGTATAAGGGATATCAATATTTTTTGACTCAAAGTGAGGCCCGAAACACAATCTAGTTTTCCATTAATCATTGCTTTGTAGCCATCTCTTGCGACTGAATTTGCACTAGCCGTTTTTTTGAATAAATCTGTTTTATCCATTCCAGAAATAGCTCCAAAATTTGTCTCTGTTGCGCCTGGCATTAGATTGGTTACTGAAACATTAGTTGCAGAGCATTCCTCTGCAATGGCATTGGTGAATGAAGTAACGAAAGCCTTAGTAGCGAAATAAACAGATTGTAAAGGCCCAGGCATGTAGCTAGCTATAGAGGATACGTTTAAGATGCTTCCTGTATTTGTTTTTAAGAAGTCTTTGAGGAACAAATGCGTCAAAGCTGTTAAGGTTATTACATTGAGCTGGATCATATTCAAATCATCCGTAAGATTTCTTTCATGAAATCTGCCAACACCCCCAAAACCAGCATTATTGATCAAATAATCAATTTTAATATTTTCTGAAATAACCTCATCATACACTTCTTGAGGAGCGTCTGCTTTTGTCAAATCTTTACTTATGATATGTATGGATATTTTGAATCTAGATTTAAGATCATCTTTTATCTTTTTCAAGTTGTCTAGGTTTCTGGCAACTAAGACTAAATTCCCATTGTTTTTGGCATGAATATATGCCAGTTCTTTTCCAATACCGCTGCTTGCTCCTGTGATTAATGCTGTTTTCATGTGAGGTTTTTAGAATGTTTTTTGATTGACAAATGTATGTAAAATAAGTCTTGTTGTTTTTGATCGATTGATAAAAATTAATGTCGTTAAGACTTATTGGATTTGAGGCTTCGTTATCATTAGGTGCAGTAATACTTTGTATCTTTGCAATATTAAACCCATCAAATGAATGTAAAAAAATATACTTCTGAGTTTAAAACCAATATAAATTTGGCGGTCCCTGTGATGCTGGGTCAGTTGGGTCATGTACTTGTGGGGTTCGCAGACAATATCATGGTGGGAGAATTAGGGGCGCCTTCATTAGCAGCGATATCTTTGTCTAATGCGGTGTTTTTTATTTTGATGGGTATTGGTGTAGGTTTTTCTTTTGCACTGACTCCTTTAATTTCTGAAGCGGATGCCACTAAAAAATATATAGAGGGTAAGAAAAACTATCAACATGGAGTTGTTTTGTTAACCGCTTTAGGAGTCATACTATCGATCATTTTATTATCAATTGAGCCTTTGTTAAGTTTAATTGGTCAGCCCATGGAAGTAGTGAAACTGGCTATTCCCTATTACAGAGTTCTAGCCTTCTCGATGATTCCTTTGTTAATTTTTCAAGCGATCAAACAATTCACAGACGGTTTGAGTCTGACAAAATATGCGATGGTTGCTATTTTGAGTGCAAACGTTGTAAATATAGTATTGAACTATGTATTAATTTACGGAAAATTCGGAGCGCCATCTATGGGAACAGTTGGAGCTGCATATGGAACCTTGTTTTCAAGAGTGTTGATGATATTGATATTGCTGTTTTTTATTAGTAGGAGAAAAAAATTTCAGCCTTACAAAATTAAAATATCCTGGTTAGCGGTTGAAAAAGAAAGAATGATTAAAATATTTAGATTAGGGTATCCAAATGCTTTACAAATGTTTTTTGAAATAGGAATTTTTGCTTCTGCAGTGTTGTTGTCTGGGATGATTGGAACAGAAGATCAAGCGGCCAACCAAATTGCATTAAATTTATCTACCATGACATTTATGGTGGCCACAGGAGTTGCTGTAGCTACAACCATCCGAGTAGGAAATCAAAAAGGTCTTAAGGCATACAAGAATTTAAAGGTAATTGCTTTGTCTAACGTCTTTCTCATGATTATCATTGCCGTGTTTGCTGCAGTTGGTTTTATAACCTTAAGAATATATTTACCCAAGTTGTATATAGATGATCAAAATGTGGTTAGTATTGCTTCTCAATTGCTAATTATTGCTGGGCTTTTTCAGATATCAGATGGGATACAGGTTGTTGTCTTAGGAGCGCTTAGGGGGCTACAAGACATGTTTGTTCCCATGTGTTTGGTTTTTGTTTCCTATTGGGTTGTGGGTTTCCCCATTTGTTACTATTTAGGTATAATGACTTCTTTAGAGACTCTTGGCATTTGGTTAGGATTATTGATTAGTTTAACTGTTTCTGCCACTTTGTTGTATCTTCGGTTTCAGCATTTGACAAAAAGATTACTTTTGTCCTAGTATTTAAAATTAAAAAAAAATGAAGTTACCAAGATTTATATTGGCCGATAATACAGATTGTCCAGAAGATATTTTTGTTATTCATACTGAATTTCCAAGATTCATTATCAATCTCAAGGATGATGAGATAGAACTATGGGATGATTTAGATGGAGCAGATGAAGAAGAGATTTCAGTCCAAGTAGCTCAATATATAGAGGAATCATCAGAGTTTTACGATGAAGAAATGAAAAAATATGCAAAATAGTTTTTGGTAAGAATCTATTTGTAGAAATTTAAAACAAATGGCTGAATTCATAAAAATATATCCGGAAAATCCTAACGATAAAGAAATTCATAAAGTTGTTGAGGTGCTAAGAAAAGGAGGTGTTATTATCTACCCCTCTGATACTATTTACACATTGGGCTGTGACATTACCAATTACAAGGCTATGGAAAGAGTAGCCAAAATAAAAAAAATCAATCTTGAGAAAAATACATTTTCTATTGTGTGTAATGATTTAAGTCATTTGTCAGATTATACGAAACCCATAGAGACAAAAACATTTAAAATTTTAAAAAGATCTTTTCCCGGGCCCTATACCTTTGTGCTTCCTGCTGTCAATAATATGCCAAAGGCGTTTAAGAAACGAAAGACAGTTGGAATAAGAATACCAAATAATAACATTACCCTTGAAATAATAAAACAACTTGGTAATCCTTTAGTTTCTACTTCTATTTATGATGAAGATGAGGTCATCGAATATACGACAGATCCAGAATTGATATATGAAAAGTGGGAACGTTTAGTCGATGTTGTAGTCGATGGGGGATATGGAGGAAACATTGCTTCCACAGTTGTTGATTTGAGTGAAACAAATCCTATTGTGATTAGAGAGGGGAAAGGGAGTATAGAGGTTTTGTGATTGTTTAGATATCATAATTATCTTTCATGTACACTAGTTGTAGTCAAACTATTCAAAATGTTTTTTAGAATTGGAAGTAAGTTTATTGAGTTCTCTTAATTCAGATTTTGTTAAATCTCTCCATTGTCCAACAGGTGTGTCCAAAAAGATATTCATAATTCGAATTCGTTTAAGGTAGGTAACATCGTAATCTAAATATTCACACATACGCCTGATTTGTCTATTCAACCCTTGAGTTAACGTAATTTTAAACTCATACGTATTTACCTTTTCTAGTTTGCATTTTTTAGTGACGGTTCCAAGGATAGGAACGCCATTTTCCATTTTGTTCAAGAAATCTTGAGTGATTGGTTTTCTTACTCTCACCAAGTATTCTTTTTGATGATTGTTACTAGATCTTAATATTTTATTAACAATATCTCCATCACTAGTCAGAAAGATCAAACCTTCACTGGGTTTGTCTAGCCGACCAATAGGAAAAATCCTCTTCGGGTGGTTGATGTAGTCAATGATATTGTTTTTTTCTCTTTGTTGGTCCGTGGTACAAACAATCCCAACGGGTTTATTAAAAGCAATATATGTATGTGCTTCATCTTTGGAGGATACCAATTTACCATCAACTTGAACTTCGTCTGAAGAAGTAATCTTGGTTCCCATTTCAGGTACATTTCCGTTAATAGTGACTCGTCCTTCCTCTATCAATTTATCTGCGGCTCTTCTGGAGCAATATCCAATTTCACTTAAATACTTATTGATTCTTTTTAAATCTTCTGCCATGCGTGATTAAGGTTTAAAACGATTTTGTTTTTTTATGAATGCATTCCAAACCATACTCCTGGTTTGATAATAATTGAGGTGTTGATGTTCGCCTCTCTTGTTGTACATGCGTGTAGCATATATGTAAAATTGCAGGTGAGCTTTTAAAACACTCCAAGTGTGAAGAGGTTTCCCCTTTGCCAGGAAAAAAAGGGCGGCGATACCATCGAACAACATTCTTGAGAAAATAACAGGGAATATTTTTTTTTCTGGTAAGTTTTTAATTAAAGTGAAAAGAGAATTTCTAAAATTCAAATAAGTTTTAAAAGGGTTTTGGGTGTCCAAGGTTCCACCACCAAGATGGTATACTTGACTCGTGGAGATATAATCTACAGATAAATTATTGTTTTTTGCTCTCCAGCACAAATCAATTTCCTCATAATGCGCAAAAAAGTCAGAATCTAATCCTCCTAAATTTTTATAGTCTTTTGATTTGATAAATAAACAAGCGCCTGATGCCCAAAATATAGATGAGGAACCATATTGGTCTTTATCTTCTTCTATGTGCTCAAAGATTCTACCTCTACAATAGGCATAGCCATATTTATCTATAAAACCACCTGCTGCTCCAGCATATTCAAAATAAGATTTGTGGTTGAAATCTAAAATTTTAGGTTGAAGAATACTTGCGTTTTGATTGTTATTGTAAAATTTAAAAATAGGCTGAAGCCAAAAGGGAGTCACTTCAACATCAGAATTAATCAAGCCATAAACATCTGCATCAATTAGAGACAAGGCTTTATTATAGCCTTCTGCAAAACCAAAGTTTTGATTGTGTTGAATAATTGAAATTTCTGGAAACTTTTTTTTTACAAACGAAACAGAAGAGTCTGTGGAAAAATTATCCACCAAGTAAATGCTTGCTTCAGGACTATATTCTATCAAAGTCGGTAAAAATTGTTCTAATAAATTTTTTCCATTCCAATTGAGAACAACTAACGCTATATCGATATCAATCATTGTAGTTGGGGATGTCTTTTAAAAAAACATACTTTTCATTCTTAAAATCCATTTTACAAAAGTAATGTTCCAAACCGTTTGTTACAACTAAATATTTGGCTTTTAATTTTAAATTGTATCTGGCAATTTGATCAAATGTATGCTGTGTTATTTTTACTGAACTAGCCTTACATTCTACAATGATTTCAGGAGTTCCCATGGTATTGTAGATCAGAATATCCGTTCTTTTTTTTGTTTTGTTTAACGAGAATTCTTTTTCGATGACTAATAAAGAAGTGGGGTATTTTTTATACTCAACTAAATAATGTGCAAAATGTTGCCTCACCCATTCTTCGGGCGTGAGCATAATGTCTTTTTTTCTGAAAGGGTCAAAAATAAACAGCTTATTTTCTTTACTTTTGACTTTTAAGTGAACATCTGGAAGATTTAACTTTTGCATTTATCAAAATTAAGCATTCTTTTTCAACTATTTCTTACAATTTTAACAGTCTATGGTAGAGGTAAAACAATTGGTTTCAGACATTAATCAAGGTAGAATTAAACCTGTTTATTTTTTAATGGGTGAGGAACCATATTACATTGATAAGATCTCTGAGTATATTGAGACGCATGTTTTAACTGAAGATGAAAAAGAATTCAATCAAAGCGTTGTGTACGGTAGAGATACCTCTATTCAAGAAATTGTAGCGAAAGTGAAGCAGTTTCCGATGATGTCTGAGAAGACAGTCATAGTTGTAAAGGAGGCTCAAGATTTACATAGAACCATAGAACATTTGACTTCCTATGTAGAAAACCCCCTGGATACCAGTGTATTGGTGGTTTGTTACAAATACAAAACTTTAGACAAACGCAAAAAGTTGATTAAGGCCATAAGTAAAGTAGGCGTTGTTTTCGAGTCAAAAAAAATTTATGAGAATCAAGTAGGGAATTGGGTTACGGGTGTTTTAAAAGGAAAAAAATATACAATAGAGCCAAAAGCAACACAAATGTTAGTAGAGTTTTTGGGAACAGATCTAAGTAAGATTAGTAATGAACTAGATAAATTGTCACTAGTTTTACCAAAAGGAGTGATGATTACTGCAAAGGATATTGAAGAAAACATAGGAATAAGTAAAGATTTCAATGTGTTCGAACTAAGAAAAGCGATTGGTCAAAAAGAAATTTTAAGATGCAATCAAATTATTAACTATTTCATCGAAAACCCTAAAAGTAATCCCTTAGTGGTTACCATATCACTCATCAATAGTTATTTTACGCAACTGCTAATGTATCATGGTCTAAAAGATAAATCTAAAATGAATGTAGCCAAATCACTTCGTGTAAGTCCATATTTTGTTGAGGATTATATCAAAGCAGGTAAAAACTATCCCATGCGTAAAGTTTCTCAAATTATATCTCTTTTAAGAGATGCGGATGTTAAAAGTAAAGGGGTGGGAGCGAATCTTTCTGATCGAGATGTTTTAAAAGAATTGATGTTTAAAATATTACATTAAACTTATCGTTGAAACCTAAATTTTATCTATTCTCATTGTTCAAATAAAGTTGTACTTTTGCATCGCTTAAAATAGTGTCATTTTGGCATTACAAAGCAATTGGCAAAACTTTTGCCACAACAGCAGTAACATTGATAAATATTTACCATGAGCAAGAAAGAAAATATACAACAAGAAGAAAAAGCAAAAGAGCAAGCTCAAGCAGTAGAGCACAACGAAGAAGCAAATGCGTCTGCTCAGAGTGAGCAAAACCAAGATGATGTAAAGAAGGAAACCTCGGTTGATGAATTAATTCAAGTAGAAAAAGACAAGTATTTACGTTTGTTTGCAGAATTTGAAAACTACAAAAAGCGTACCTCAAAAGAACGTATAGAGTTGTTCAAAACAGCTGGTAAAGACATTATCGTGTCAATGTTACCTGTGATTGATGATTTTGACAGAGCAATGGTCGAAATTAATAAAAGTGAAGATGAAGAATTAGTAAAAGGAGTAGTGTTAATTCAGGATAAGTTGGTGAAAACACTAGCGCAAAAAGGATTAACAGAGGTTGAGGTCAAACAAGGAGATGTTTTTGATGCAGACACCCAAGAGGCAATTACTCAAATTCCTTCACCAACCGAAGATTTGAAGGGAAAAGTAATTGATGTCATCGAAAAAGGATACAAATTAGGGGATACGATCATCCGTTTTCCAAAGGTAGTAATAGGACAATAATAGTTAAAGAGATACAGGTTTAGCAGTCCTCACGAAGGAATCTATTGCAAACCAAAAAAAGATAAGAAAAATGGCAAAACAAGATTTTTACGAAGTATTAGGGATATCCAAAGGTGCAAGTGCTGCGGAGATTAAAAAGGGCTATCGTAAAATGGCAGTAAAATATCATCCAGACAAAAACCCAGGAGATACACAAGCTGAAGAAAAATTCAAACTTGCTGCAGAAGCTTATGAGGTCTTGAGTGATGACAACAAGAGGGCTCGATATGATCAGTACGGTCATCAAGCTTTTGAAGGAGGACAAGGCGGAGGCGGAGGCTTTGGCGGAGGAATGAATATGGATGATATTTTTAGTCAGTTTGGAGATATCTTTGGTGGTGGTTTTGGTGGCTTTGGTGGAGGTGGTTCTCGCCGAGGTGGAGGGCGAAGAGCATCAGTTAAAGGGACGAACATGCGAATTCGTGTAAAGTTGACCCTAGAAGAAATTGCTAACGGAGCCGACAAAAAAGTAAAAGTTCGTAGAAAAAAACAAGCTAAAGGAGTAACTTATGGTACTTGTACTACCTGTAAAGGAGCTGGACAAGTCATGCAAGTGACCAATACAATTTTGGGTAGGATGCAAACTGCTGCTACCTGTAATGCTTGTGGTGGTGCTGGAGAGGTAATGAAAAACAAAGTTTCTGGAGCAGATGCACAAGGTCTTGTTGTTGAAGAAGAAACAGTGAATATTAATATACCTGCAGGGGTCACAGATGGGGTTCAGTTAAAAGTATCTGGAAAAGGAAATGAAGCACCAGGAAATAATTCTATTTCGGGAGATTTATTAGTGTTAATTGAAGAAATACCTCATGATCATTTGACTAGAGAAGGAGTAAATTTACATTATGATTTGTATGTAAGTTACCCAGAAGCAGTATTGGGGGTAAGTAAGGAGATTGAGACAGTATCAGGAAAAGTTAAAATCAAAATTGACTCAGGTGTACAATCGGGTAAAATTTTGAGATTAAAAGGAAAGGGATTACCAAGTATAGAAAGTTATGGAACTGGGGACCTCATGATACATATTAATATCTGGACGCCACAAGAACTAGACAAGAGTCAGAAAAAGTTTTTTGAATCAAATTTAGATCATGAAAACTTTACACCAAACCCATCGAAGTCTGATAAATCTTTCTTTGAAAAAGTAAAAGATATGTTTTCGTAAGATAACAAATGTTAAGAAGAGAGAGGTAAGTCGTTATTTCTCTTTTTTTATACCTAATTATTTCAAAAGAATTATATATTTGTATTGTTGTGTTATTTATAACACACTTTTTCTTTTTCATAGCAATTTTTCCCACCTAGTTTACTAGGTGGGTTTTTTATTTAAAATAAAGGTCATTGAAAAGTAGGTTGTCTTATCGCCTCGTTTTATACGAGGAGGAAAGTCCGAGTACCATAGAACAGCATAGCGGGTAACCCCCGTCCTTCTAAAATTGCTTTAGAAGAGGACAAGTGCAACAGAAAGCAAGTACAGTTCGGCTGTAGTGAAACCAGGTAAACTCTATGCGGTGCAATGTCATGTATATTGGAGTCCTTTATAGGTAAGAGTTGTTCGCTCAATTCCAAGGGGTAGGCAGATTGAAGTTATTGGCAACAGTAATTCTAGATAAATGATAAGAATCTCGAACTTGTTTTGAGATACAGAACTCGGCTTATATACCTACTTTTTATGACTTTTATATATTTCTTTATCCTTTTTGTATGTTTTTAAATAGGGGTACTACAAAATGATATGTTTTGATTTTAACAGATGAAGCCATGTGATAAAATAATAATAAATCACTGAATGTGTTAAAAATATCATTTTTGATTAAATCTGACTGATTTCTGTTTTTTTTATGAAATCGATATTTTGTATATTGCCCATCCAAAAAAAATAATACAAGAACTTCTATGAGTATTTATAAAGATTATATCCAAGAGATCGAAGAACGAAAAGATCAAGGACTTCATCCGAAGCCAATTGATGGTGCAGAATTGTTGAGCAAGATCATTGACCAAATAAAAGATTTGAATAATGAATACAGAGAAGATTCTCTAAATTTCTTTATTTATAATGTTGTGCCTGGTACAACAAGTGCTGCTGTCGTAAAAGCTAAATTCTTGAAAGAGATCATTCTTGGAGAGTATGGTGTACAAGAGATTTCGCAAGATTTTGCTTTAGAATTACTATCTCACATGAAGGGTGGACCTTCTGTGGAGGTTTTGCTAGATCTAGCATTAGGAAGTGATTTTGATATAGCTAAGAAAGCGACAAAGGTTTTAAAAACTCAAGTTTATCTTTACGAGGCCGACATGGATCGTCTAGAAGTAGCTTACAAAGAAGGGAACGAAGTTGCTAAAGAACTTTTACAAAGCTATGCTCAGGCAGAGTTTTTTACTACCTTACCAGAAGTGGAAGAGGAGATTGATATCGTAACCTACATTGCCGGTGTGGGTGATATTTCCACAGATTTACTTTCTCCGGGTGCAGACGCACATTCCCGTTCAGACCGTGAATTACATGGACAATGTCTTTTTGAACACAATAAAGACATGCAGAAAGAGCTTTTGGCGCTGAAAAAACAACACCCAGATAAGCGTGTAATGTTAGTAGCAGAAAAAGGAACAATGGGAGTAGGTTCTTCGAGAATGTCTGGAGTAAATAACGTAGCCTTGTGGACAGGTATTCAAGCAAGTCCATATGTACCGTTTATCAATATAGCTCCTGTAATCGCTGGAACAAATGGAATCTCACCAATTTTTTTAACAACTGTGGGTGTAACAGGAGGTATTGGTTTAGATCTAAAAAATTGGGTAAAGAAAACTGACGCTGAAGGAAATGTTGTAAGAGATGCTGATGGAGAACCTGTTTTGGAAGAAACCTATTCAGTAGCTACAGGTACGGTATTGACGATTAATACCAAGACAAAGAAATTATATAATGGTGATCAAGAATTAAAAGATATCTCTGCTGCATTTACTCCACAGAAAGTTGAGTTTATGAAAGCAGGAGGTTCTTATGCAGTTGTTTTTGGTAAAAAATTACAAACCTTCGCCTGCAAAACACTAGGAATGGAAATCCCATTGGTCTATGCATCTTCAAAGGAAATCTCTATTGAAGGACAAGGGTTAACTGCTGTTGAAAAAATATTTAACAAAAATGCTGTAGGAAATACGCCAGGAAAAATCTTGCATGCAGGTTCAGATGTTCGTGTCGAAGTTAACATAGTTGGTTCTCAAGATACGACAGGTTTGATGACTTCTCAAGAATTAGAGTCTATGGCTGCTACTGTCATTTCTCCGATCGTTGATGGTGCTTACCAATCAGGATGTCATACTGCCTCTGTGTGGGATGATAAATCTAAGGCAAATATTCCTAGGCTAATGAAGTTTATGAATGACTTTGGTTTGATTACTGCTCGTGATCCACAAGGAAATTATCCTGCAATGACAGATGTTATTCATAAAGTATTGAATGATATAACAGTTGGAGATTGGGACATCATTATTGGAGGAGACTCTCATACACGTATGTCTAAAGGAGTTGCTTTTGGTGCAGATTCAGGTACTGTTGCTCTAGCTTTAGCAACTGGAGAAGCAACTATGCCAATCCCTCAATCAGTGAAAGTTACGTTTAAAGGTGCTATGAAATCGTTTATGGACTTTCGTGATGTGGTCCATGCGACACAGCAGCAAATGTTGAAGCAGTTTGGGGGAGAAAATGTCTTTCAAGGTAGAATCATTGAAGTTCACTTGGGGACATTAACTGCCGATCAGGCATTTACTTTTACAGATTGGACTGCAGAGATGAAAGCAAAAGCTTCAATTTGTATTTCAGAAGATGCTACTTTGATTGAATCTTTAGAGATTGCAAAGGGTAGAATTCAGATTATGATTGACAAAGGGATGGACAATCATTTGAAGGTATTAGAAGGTTTAATAACCAAAGCAGATAAGCGTATTTCTGAGATTAGATCTGGTGAAAAACCAGCTTTGAGACCAGATGCAACAGCTACTTATCACGCTGAAGTAGTTATAGATTTAGATGAGGTTGCAGAACCTATGATCGCTGATCCAGATGTAAATAACGATGATGTTTCCAAGCGTTATACTCATGATATCATAAGACCATTATCTTACTATGGAGGAACTAAAACAGTGGATTTAGGGTTTGTAGGTTCTTGTATGGTTCATAAAGGGGATATGAAAATTTTAGCTCAAATGTTAAAAAACATTGAGGCACAAAAGGGTAGGGTAGATTTCAAGGCACCGCTAGTGGTAGCACCCCCTACTTATAATATTGTAGATGAATTAAAAGAAGAAGGAGATTGGGAGGTATTAACGAAGTATTCAGGTTTTGAATTTGATGATAATGATCCAAAAGCAGCGGCTCGTACCAAATATGAAAATATATTATATTTAGAACGTCCGGGATGTAACTTATGTATGGGTAATCAAGAAAAAGCAGAACCAGGAGATACTGTAATGGCTACCTCTACTCGTTTGTTCCAAGGAAGAGTGGTAAAAGATTCAGGTGAGAAAAAAGGAGAGTCTCTGTTGTCATCAACTCCAGTGGTTGTATTGTCAACAATCTTAGGAAGAACACCTACTATGGATGAATATGAACAGGCTGTAGAAGGAATTGTTTTGACAAAATTCACTCCCTCTTTAAAACAGCTAATTAAGTAATTAGAAGTTTTTCTATAAATTAAAAAGCTCGAATCCTAAGATTCGAGCTTTTTTGTGTTTGATCATTTTTGATTTAAAAAACAAACTGATTGGTGTTTAGATCATAACGAATGTCTTCAGAATTGAAAATAGTTGTTAATCTTTTTTGGATTTTTGTGTCATTAGGTTTTCCGATTGAAAGTTCAGACTGATCTATCAGCAATAGGCGGTCAGAATTTTTTAAAGCTAAATTAATTTCATGTGTAGAAATTAAAACTGTTTTTTGAGTTTTTTTGCAGATTTTAGATAGAATTCTAAACGTGTTTATTTTATGATGAATATCTAAATGTGAAGTAGGTTCATCTAATAATATGACAGGTGTATCTTGAGCTAAAGCTCTCGCAATCATAACTCGTTGAAGTTGTCCGTCGCTTAGTTGGTGTGTAAGTTTATTAGATAAATCTTTGGTCTCTGTCAAGGCCATAGATGCTTCAATGTGGTTAATGTCATTGTTTGATAATTTGCCAATCCAATTGGTGTGGGGTTGTCTTCCTAGCGCAATGGTTTCATAAACAGTCAACGATGTTTCAAGAGTTTTCTCTGTCAGTACAACGGAAATGAGGAGAGCGAGTTCTTTAGAAGAGACATTTTTTATGTTTTTCTCATATATTTCTATCGATCCTGAAAGAGGGGGTAGTATTTTAGAAAGTGTCTTTAGCAGTGTAGATTTTCCTGATCCATTTCTACCTAATAAACATACAAGCTCTCCTTTATTGAGGTTAAAACTAACTTGACGGCAGATGCAGGTTGTTTTTTTTGAAGTACCAAAACCGATATCTAATGCTGTTGATTTTAATGCGGATTGAGTCATGATCTAGTTGTTTTTGATTTGGCCACCAGAAGCCATATGACTATTGGGGCTCCAAAAATAGAGGTGATAGCGTTGATAGGCAATGTTTTTGAGCCTACAGAGATATGTGTTAAGCTATCGCAAATTAGCATTATGATAGCGCCGATGATTCCAACAGCCGGAATAAGTATTTTGTGTGTAGAGGTTTTAAAAATAAGTCTAGTAATGTGTGGGATTGCTAGCCCTATGAAAGCAATAGGCCCAACAAAAGCTGTGATACTCCCTGTCAATAAACTTGTAATTAGAAACACAATTGTTTGTGTTTTTTTGATCGAAATCCCCATGCTCCTAGCATAATTCTCTCCAAGTAGTAAGGCATCCAAAGATTTAATAATTGGAAGTAATCCTACAGAACTTATCATGACAATTCCTGTAAGTAGAGATACATCAGTCCAACGCAAGTTGCTTAGACTTCCTAGGCTCCAAAATATATATTGCTGTAGTTCATTAGCACTACTAAAATAAGACAATACGCTTATTATGGCTGTTGTGAAGCTTCCAAACATCAATCCAATGATAAGAATTGACATTGTGTTTCGTATATTTCTAGCAGTAATCATTACAATACTTAAAACGATAAAAGAACCCAAACTAGCAGCTATTGGTGTGGATAAACTATAGAGGTGATGGATAGAACCAAATAAACTACCTCCCATGATAAGCAAAGCAACCCCTAGGCTGGCACCAGAACTAATCCCAAGTACGAATGGACCAGTAAGGGGGTTTCTAAAGAATGTTTGTATGATCAATCCACTAATTCCAAGTCCAAAACCTATAACAATACTAGTGATTGTTTTCGGTAATCGATACTCAGTCAAGATATATTCGTAGTTTTCTGATCTTGTTGGATCAGAAGTAATAATATTCCAGATGTCTTTCAGAGGTATAGCAATACTACCACTATACAGATTGAGAATTGCTGCAAGTATCAGTATAACCAGTAACCCTATAAACACGGATTGATGTTTTTGTCCAGAAATATACACTTTATTGTTTTTGTAAGAATTCGATTAATTTTTGGATGGCCAATCCTCGATGGCTTATTTTTCCTTTTGTTTTCACATCCATTTCGGCAAAAGAGACAGTATATCCTTTTGGCTTAAAAATGGGGTCGTACCCAAATCCTTTCTTTCCTTGTTTTTTTTCTAAAATGGTCCCATTGCATATACCGTCAAATAGATGCTGCTGGTTGTTGATGTTTAGGCAGATAATGGTTTTGAAATGAGCGTTTCGGTTTCTCTTTTTGTCAAGATTCGATAACAACAGATTCATGTTGCCATCAGCATTTCCGTGTTTCCCGGCATATCTTGCCGAATATACTCCGGGATCACCATTTAAAGCGTCGACCAGCAAGCCTGTATCATCTGCAAAACAATTGTATCCGTATTTTTTTGTGACATAGTTAGCTTTTATCATCGCATTCCCTTCAAGTGTGTTTGCTGTTTCTGGTATGTCTTCCGAACAGCCAATATCAGTTAAAGACAGGATCTCGAAGTCAGGAAGTAATAGTTTTACTTCGTTTAGTTTGTTTTTATTGTGTGTAGCAAAAACTATTTTCATGAGAGTATAGTTTGTTTATTATTCGTGATGATAAGGTTCGTTTTTTAAGATTGTAGCACTTCTGTAAAGTTGCTCTATCATGAATAAACGAATCATTTGGTGAGAAAATGTCATTTTAGATAAAGAGATTTTACCTTTTGCTTTCGCATAAACATTGTCAGAGAAACCATAGGGTCCACCAATAGCAAAAACCAATTGTTTGATTCCAGAATTCATTTTTTTTTGTAAAAAATCAGCAAAATCTACAGATCTAAATTCTTTTCCTTTTTCGTCCAATAAAATTAAAAAATCAGTTGGCTGTATTTTTTTTAGAATCAGTTCTCCTTCTTTTTCTTTTTGTTGTGCTACAGAAAGGTTTTTTATTTTTTTAATGTCAGGGATAATATCCAGATTAAATTTGATGTAGTGTTTAAGTCTAGCTTGGTAGACTTCTATAAGCTGTATGAGGTTTTTATCATCGGTTTTTCCAATGGCCAAAAGGGAGATTTTCATATTTTCTTTACTTTACTGATGCAAAGGTACTAAGAACATATGATATTTGGTTTCAATCTTGGATAAGGTCACGACTTTCTCATATGGAATTTGTGCTGATTTGGTTTGGAGTAAACAATTTTAGTTTTCTGAAGTCCATCGCAGTATAGATTTATCAAAAGTGGATGTATATAATAAATAAAGAAGTATATCTTTGTTTTAAAATAAGATGAAATGATTAACCAAATTCAGTTTGAAAAGGAGATTAAGTTAATAATAGCAAATGCTATCAGAGAAGATGTGGGTGATGGAGATCATTCATCACTTGCTTGTATACCCTCAACTGCTGATGGAAAAGCTAAATTATTAGTAAAAGATACTGGAGTCATTGCTGGTGTTGATTTTGCTTTGGAGGTTTTTAAATATGTTGATGAGAACCTTAGTGTTGATGTTCTTATTCATGACGGTCAAAAAGTAAGAAAGGGTGATATTGTTCTCTATGTGACAGGTAGTTCACTTTCTATCCTCAAAGCCGAGCGGTTGGTGTTGAATGCTATGCAACGTATGAGTGCAATTGCAACAAAAACAGCACACTATGTTGATTTGTTGAAAGGTACAAGAGCTAAAGTTTTAGATACTAGAAAAACCACTCCGGGTATTCGTGCCATAGAAAAATGGGCGGTAAAAATAGGAGGAGGGGAAAATCATAGATTTGCCTTATATGACATGATTATGTTAAAAGACAATCATATTGATTTTGCTGGAGGTGTGGCAAAAGCGATTCAGCAAACAAAAAAATACTTGAAACAGAAAGATAAGGATTTAAAAATTATAGTTGAAGCTCGAGACTTAAAGGAAGTTAAGGAGATTATTGAATTTGAGGGAATACACAGAGTTTTGATAGATAATTTTAATGAAGAAGATACTAAGGAGGCGGTCAGATTGATAGGCGATAAATCTCAAACAGAGTCTTCAGGTGGGATCAATGAAGAATCTCTTAGGATGTATGCAGAGTGTGGTGTAGATTATATTTCATCTGGTGCCTTAACTCATTCTATTCATAATCTAGATTTAAGTTTAAAAGCAGTAGATTAGTTATTCTCATAAAGGTATGCCAGAATTTAAAGAAATACAAAAGGAAGATTCATTGGAAGAATTATTGCGTGAGATACCTGCAATGAAATGGCTTGTTCGTACTGGAAAAAGAATTCTTGTTCCGGGTTTGGAGGGAATGAATTTGTATGATTTGCTTGAAATGTATTTTATTGGAATAATAAAGGGAGCTTTAACGTCAAGAGCCGGAGGGATTGCGTTTAGTTTTTTTATGGCTGTTTTTCCTTTTATGCTTTTCATGTTAACATTAATTCCTTATATACCTATTGAAGGTTTTCAAGAAAACTTTATGATTCTGATTTCTGAGTTGTTGCCACCAGATACTTTTGAGGCTGTAGATTCTGTTTTGGTAGATATTGCCAATATTAAATATGGAGGACTGTTGTCTTTCGGTTTTTTTGTTTCTATCTTTTTAATGACCAATGGTGTCAATGCCATCTTTGCTGCTTTTGAATATTCTGTACATGTAAAGAAAATTAGAAACGTCATCAAACAGTATCTAATTTCTTTAGGTACATCACTGATGATATCTTTTATGCTTATACTTACTGTAGCTGTTACGATATTTTTTGAATTTGGGGTAACATTCCTTCACAACAAAGGTTGGCTACCCGATGGTTTCTTTTGGTTAGGTAACTTAAGGTATCTATTCTTTATGTTTTTGATATTTTGCACAGTATCTATGCTCTATTATTTTGGTACATCTGAAGGAAAGCAGACTAATTTTTTTTCCGCAGGGTCTATCTTAACTACCGTGTTGTCATTATTTACTTTTTATGCTTTTGGGATCTATGTGGTTAAATTTTCTAAATACAATGAGCTTTACGGTTCCATAGGTACTCTTTTAGTATTGATGCTTTTTATATGGTTGAATTCAATCATACTATTATTAGGTTTTGAACTAAACGCAAGTATTACACGCTTACGCACAGATTCTAGATTTAAAAAAGGGGTTTAGTTTTATAATTTTCATTTGATTTATTGATTAAGTGTCGGTTAATTAGTGATTTAGGGATTTGTTATTAAAAAAGGCAAAAAATACTTTTAATTTTTTT
>Ga0209136_1000277_pt1 | contig 37652 bp, 34 predicted proteins | sample SaaInl0LU_22_DNA_FD_184640 | JGI IMG/M metagenome (GOLD analysis project Ga0209136, IMG submission 184640) | Marine microbial communities from expanding oxygen minimum zones in the Saanich Inlet - ESP_90LU_22_DNA (SPAdes) (version 2) | ecosystem: Environmental > Aquatic > Marine > Intertidal... | reverse complement strand
TAGCGTTATCCCAAGCACCACCAGCGTTGTTCTGGAAGATGGCCCAAAGAACACCTGAAACAGCAACACCTGCCATGTAACCACCGAGCATTTCAGCAGCTTCTTGACCGTTGTAACCGAATGCCATCGGCAAGAATGCTACCACGAGTGGGAAGATGATCGTCATTGCACCTGGAAGCATCATCTCACGCAATGAGGCCTGCGTAGAGATCGCGACACATTTGTCGTATTCTGGTTCCGCTTTGTATTCCATGATACCTGGAATCTCCTTGAACTGGCGACGTACTTCTTTTACCATTTCCATGGCTGCTTTACCTACCGCATTCATTGCAAGTGCAGAGAATACAACAGGAACCATACCCCCTACGAACAACATCGCGAGAACTGGTGCCTTAAAGATGTTGATACCGTCGATACCTGTGAAGGTTACGAAGGCAGCAAAAAGAGCAAGTGCAGTCAATGCTGCAGAAGCGATCGCAAATCCTTTTCCGATCGCTGCGGTAGTGTTACCTACAGAATCTAGAATATCTGTGCGCTCACGTACTTCTTCTGGCAATTCGCTCATCTCAGCGATACCACCAGCGTTATCCGCGATAGGACCGAATGCATCGATAGCGAGCTGCATTGCAGTGGTAGCCATCATTGCCGAAGCAGCGATTGAGACACCATAGAAGCCTGCGAATGCGTACGACGACCAGATGGCGCCAGCAAACAACAAGATTGGAGCAAACGTAGAGATCATACCTACGCCAAGACCTGCGATGATGTTTGTTGCAGCACCCGTAGCAGATTTTTGAACGATGTCTAAAATTGGTTTTTTACCCAAACCAGTGTAGTACTCTGTAAAGTAAGAGATCAATGCACCTACTACAAGACCTACTAGAACAGCGCCGAATACAGCGTTGCTAGAAACCTCTTTGAATCCTTCGCCGAAGAACTTCATGCTCAACGTTTCAGGCAATAACATTTGGATCAATACGTAAGAACCGATCGCAGTTAACAGGATAGAAATCCAGTTACCGATGTTCAATGCGCGCTGTACTTCTGGTTCTTTTGCGTTATTGTCCTTGATACGAATGAAGAATGTACCGATGATGGAGAAAATGATACCTACACCTGCGATCATCATAGGAAGCATGATAGGACCGTGGTTCTCTAGGAAGTTACCCGTGCTGATCAAGTTGTCATTGATCACGTAGTTACCCAATACCATCGAGGCGAGTACTGTTGCTACGTATGAACCGAAAAGATCGGCACCCATACCTGCAACGTCACCTACGTTATCACCTACGTTATCTGCGATAGTTGCAGGGTTACGTGGATCATCTTCTGGAATACCTGCTTCTACTTTACCTACAAGGTCAGCACCTACATCGGCAGCTTTGGTGTAAATACCACCACCTACACGTGCAAACAATGCGATAGACTCCGCACCCAAAGAGAAACCGGCAAGGGCTTCAAGGACAATGGTCATCTCGTTGTAGAATGTATCCTCACCGACGATGAACCAATTGGTCAATATGAAAAATAGAATACCTAGACCGAAAACGGCTAGACCAGCAACACCCAATCCCATGACTGTACCACCGCGGAAAGAAACTTTCAACGCTTGTGGAAGGGACGTACGAGCCGCTTCTGTTGTTCTTACGTTTGAATCTGTAGCGATGCGCATACCGATGTTACCCGCTACTGCAGAGAATACTGCACCGATCACGAATGCAACTACGATGAACCAGTGCGTGGTTTCAACGATAGAAGAAATTACGCCGAGTAGTATACCCGCGATAACTACGAAGATTGCGAGAATACGATATTCCGCGTTCAAGAATGCCAAAGCACCTTCCTTGATATAGGCGGCGAGTTTTGACATTTTTTCCGTTCCTGTTCCCTGCTTAACTACCCAGCTGCGTAGTACCAACATGTAGATCAGGCCAACGATACCGAAGATAGGTATCAATAAAAGCATGTTTTCCATTTTGTGTAAACTATGGTTTGATTTTAAACAATCAGCCCCTCCCGCGTTCACGGAAAGGGCTGCAAATATAAGTGATAGAGTCTTTACTCCGTAAGCTAGAATAAAACCTCCAGGTTATTTAACATACATGACCGACTTCACTGCGTCGATTACTTGACCTACTTGCGGCAAGAAAGCCTCTAAAAGCGTAGGGCTGTACGGCGCTGGCGTATCCGTCGTAGTGATGCGTTTGATCGGTGCATCGAGGTAGTCGAACGCTTCCGCTTGCACTTTATAGGTAATCTCTGTAGCGATAGAACCTAACGGCCAAGCCTCTTCAAGACATACCAAACGGTTGGTTTTCTTCACACTTTCGATCACCGTAGCGTAGTCGATAGGGCGAACCGTGCGTAGATCGATGATTTCACAAGAGATGCCTTCTTTTGCGAGAGCGTCTGCTGCTTCGTAGGCCGTTTTAATAATCTTACCGAAAGACACGATCGTAACGTCAGTACCCTTGCGCTTGATGTCTGCAACACCGATCGGCAAGATGTATTCTCCTTCTGGCACTTCACCTTTGTCTCCGTACATCTGCTCACTTTCCATGAAAATGACAGGATCGTTATCGCGGATGGCGCTTTTCAACAGGCCTTTGGCGTCGTATACGTTCGAAGGAACAACTACTTTAAGTCCTGGACAGTTCGCGTACCAGCTTTCGAACGCTTGGGAGTGCGTTGCAGCGAGCTGACCCGCAGAAGCTGTAGGTCCACGGAATACAATAGGTACATTGATCTGACCGCCCGACATCTGCTTCATTTTAGCAGCATTGTTGATGATCTGATCGATAGCAACCATCGAGAAGTTAAAGGTCATGAATTCTACGATAGGACGTAGACCGTTCATCGCAGCACCTGTAGAGATCCCGGCAAAACCAAGCTCTGCAATAGGAGTATCGATGACACGCTTCGGACCGAACTCGTCGAGCATTCCTTTAGATGCCTTGTAAGCACCGTTATATTCCGCCACTTCTTCACCCATTAGATAGATGTTTTCGTCGCGGCGCATTTCTTCACTCATGGCCTCGCATACGGCCTCTCTGAACTGAATCGTTTTCATAGTAAAATATGTGTCAGGTCGGCAAATATAATATCCTTTGGGGAGGATTGGGATAAAAATTGGCCACGATGGAACCAATTTCATCAAAAGCACCGACGTTCGTTCAATAAACCCCACTTAACCCTAGAAAGTTTGCAAGAAATTTCAATGCCGAATAGATTTTGTCTAAAACTGCAGTGAAGATTCCTCAGACACTTGGATATGTTATGCACGCATAGTAATTTGGTAGGCAACAATTGAAACCATCAACTCATGGATATTCTAGTATGTATTAGTCATGTGCCGGATACCACAGCGAAGATCAACTTCTCTGCGGACGGCAGCAGTTTAGACCCCTCTGGAGTGCAGTTTGTCATCAACCCGTACGATGAGTTCGGTTTGACCAAAGCGCTTCATATTAAAGAAGCGCAAGGCGGAGCCATCACCGTTCTCAACGTTGGCGGTCCTGAAACAGAACCTACCCTACGCAAAGCACTTGCCATCGGAGCAGATAAAGCAGTACGCATCGACGCCACCCCTACGGACGCTATCACAGTAGCCCAAAACATCAAGAACCACATCTCGGCGAATGCGTATGATCTGATCATCTGCGGTCAAGAAAGTATCGACTATAACGGACAGCAGGTACCCGCCATGGTTGCCGCAATGCTGCGTTATCCATTCGTGAATGCTTGTGTAGGTCTTGAGCTCGACGGCACCTCTGCCTCAACCAAAGCAGAGATTGACGGCGGACATGCTTCTCACAAAAATACCCTTCCTATGATTATCGGCGGGAAGAAAGGCTTGGTAGAAGAGAAAGACCTCCGCATCCCGAACATGCGCGGCATCATGTCAGCACGCAGCAAGCCTTTAGGGGTTGAAGAACCTACCTCAGGCGCTGCTCCGACAGTATCCGCTGCTTTCGAGAAACCCGCAGGAAAGGCCGCTATAAAGATGGTTGAACCGGACCAGATTGACGAGCTCGTACGATTGTTGAACGAAGAGGCGAAAGCCATTTAAACCAAAGCATTATGTCAGTATTTGTATATGTAGAGGATTGGAACGGCGCACTAAAGAAAGCCTCTTTCGAAGCCGTGAGTTACGCAAAAACCTGGGCAGATATGCTTGGAGAGTCCGTAGTTGCTCTCGTTAGCTGTGCTGCAGGCGAGGTAAGTTCCTTAGCCACTTATGGCGCGGATGAGATTCGCACATTCACCCCAACTGTTTCTGGCTTTGGTGTAGCCGAGCAAGTTAAATCGCTCAGCGAAGGCGCAAAAGGTTTGGTCATTGCCGGAACCAATTTCGGAAAAACAGTCGCTCCAGCAGTAGCTGCACTAGGCAAAGGCGCCTTAAGCACGAACACGATCAGTGCACCGTTACAAACAGCACCGCTTCAAGTAAAGCGTGGCGCATTTTCATCAAAAGGTATCGAGACCATAACGCTTGAAGGAGCCTTCCCAATCATTTGCTTTACTCCGAACAGCATCGGCATTCAGGAACGCAGCGGAGCAGGCACAGTTTCTAGTGCATCCGCAGAAGGCGCTGATCTTTTGGAATTGGTAGAAAAATCAGTGACTACAGGTAAGATTGCCCTTCCAGAGGCAGATGTCGTAGTCAGCGCAGGACGTGGTCTAAAAGGACCTGAAAACTGGGGCATGGTTGAAGAACTTGCCGATGTGCTCGGAGCCGCTACCGCCTGTTCAAAACCGGTCAGTGATATCGGGTGGAGACCCCACAGCGAACACGTCGGCCAAACGGGCATTCAAGTCAACCCGAATCTGTATATTGCGATCGGAATTTCCGGCGCGATTCAGCACCTTGCTGGTGTAAGTGCATCCAAGACCATAGTGGTAGTAAACACGGACGCAGAAGCGCCGTTTTTCAAAGCTGCCGACTACGGTATTGTAGGTGATGCATTTGAAGTTGTCCCCCGTTTGGTGGACGCCTTGCGCGCCTTCAAGGCCGCACAATAATGCAAGAAATAGAAATTACTGTAAAGGGATTATCCTACAGTCAAGGTAAATCAGGAGCTTATGCACTTATCCTCGCCGAAAAGGAAGGGAATGGACGTAAGCTTCCTGTCGTTATAGGGGGTGCTGAAGCGCAAAGCATCGCTGTAGCCATGGAAAAGTCTGTGGCTCCTCCGCGTCCGCTGACCCACGATACTTGGCGCAATATGCTTGAAGAATTGGGAGCTACTGTGGACAAAGTGCTCATCCACCGTTTGGTAAACGGCGTATTTTTCGCCTCTATCCATGCCACCAGTAAGGAAGGTACACCGCTCGTCTTCGATTCTCGCCCTTCAGATGCTGTGGCACTTGCGGTGCGTATACCTTGTGCCATTTTCGCGACTGAACAGATATTAGAAGCGGCCGGAATTACCGATCAAGAAGAAGCTGTCGCTGACCAGCTCGACCCCTCAGACGCAGACAGTGTCCAGGAAGAGACTCCAAGCGACCATACCCTAGAAGAACTCGAAGCTTTACTGAGTGAAGCAGTAGAAAACGAGGATTACGAGCTTGCTGCAAGACTACGTGACCGCATTGAAAAACTGAAATGATTCTACGTACCCTCCTCGGTATTGTCACTTTAACGGCAATCCTATTCCTTCTGAGTTCACACAAAAAATCCATCAACTGGTGGATGGTAGTCAAAGGTCTGGGCCTCCAATTCCTACTCGCCGTAGCTGTATTAAAAGTTCCCGGATTCTCTTGGGCCTTTGACCAATTCTCTATGGGCGCCGTCACCGTGCTCGACTTCACCAAGGAAGGCTCAGAGTTTCTCTTCGGCGGACTCATCACCAACACGGAAGGCTTCGGATATTTATTCGCCTTTCAGGTACTCCCAACCATCATCTTCTTTTCCGCACTGACCTCTCTTTTGTATTACTACGGCATCTTGCAACGGGTTGTAAAAGTGATGGCCTGGGTCATGCAAAAAACGCTAAAACTCTCCGGGGCAGAATCGCTGGCTGCCGCTGGGAATATATTTATCGGTCAGACAGAAGCGCCCCTTTTAGTCAAGCCTTACATTAAAAACATGTCGCGCTCTGAGCTCCTGTGTCTGATGTCAGGTGGGATGGCCACCATCGCAGGTGGTGTTCTCGCGGCTTATATCGGCTACCTTGGAGGTGCTACAGAAGCAGGAAAAATCTTCTTTGCCAAACACCTGATTACCGCCTCTATCTTGAGTGCACCCGCAGCGATCATTAGCGCCAAAATTCTATTGCCAGAAACCGAGGAAGTGGATGAAGTTGCGGAGATCAGCCGCCGCTCTATGGGTTCAAATGCCCTGGATGCTATTTCTAATGGTACTACTGAAGGGGTGAAACTCGCCGTGAATGTCGGTGCCATGCTCCTAGTTTTCGTAGCCCTAGTCTACGGTGTGAACTACATCATTGTCCACACCTTGGGGGAATGGACCGGTTTGAATACTTGGACACAACAGATCACTAACGGGCAGTTCGATTCGTTCTCGCTTCAATTCATCCTGGGCGCCGTTCTCAGTCCCATTGCGTGGATTTTAGGCGTACCTAGTAGCGACCTCATGCTGGTAGGTCAATTATTAGGCGAGAAGACCATCCTCAATGAATTTTACGCGTATGTAAGCCTTACTGAGATGCGCGAGCAGGGACTCTTCTCTTCGGAGCGCTCTGTCGTTCTGGTCACCTACATGCTTTGCGGCTTTGCGAACATCTCGAGCATCGGGATTCAGATCGGTGGTATAGGCGTGCTTGCACCTTCCCGACGTAAAGAGCTTAGCGAACTTGGCATAAAAGCGCTCATCGCAGGTACGATGGCTTCGTTATACACCGCGGCCATCATCGGACTCTTAATCTAACTAAACAGATGAGCAACGCCATCGTAAACAGCATAGACAAGGTCATTATCGGGGTCGATCCTGGTACTTTAGTCATGGGGTACAGCGTGGTGCATATTGTCAAAGGTCAAGTAAAGCCGGTGATCTTGGATGTATTAAAGTTTAATGCAAAACTGGATCACTACACGCGCCTCTCACACATCTTCAACGAGCTAAGCAAGGTGGTAGAACTCTACAAGCCGGACGAGATGGCTCTTGAAGCGCCGTTCTTTGGAAAAAACATACAGTCCATGCTCAAACTCGGACGTGCTCAAGGCGTTTGCATGGCCACTGCCTTATCGAAACAGATACCTGTATTCGAATACAGCCCAAGACTCATTAAACAGAGCATCGTAGGGAATGGGAACGCCAGCAAGGAACAAGTAAGTGGCATGCTACAAAGCATGTATCCGGGAGTGGAGCATAAATATCTGGATGCATCAGATGCTTTAGCTGCTGCGGTCTGTCATCACAGCCAAACTACTGGGCTACCTTCTCCAAAGCATGGTTCGAAAAAGCGCTCCTCTTCTACAGGAAAGGGAAAGTCTTCAAGCTGGGATGCGTTTATCCAACAGAATCCAGACCGCTTGAAATAGCCTCAGCGATTCTTTTAAACTCCTCGGGATCTAACTGCAACGGAGTGTTGCTAAAACTTAACTCATGCTCTGCGCTGATCGGCAATAGATGCAGATGTGCGTGAGGGACTTCCATTCCTAATACCATACTTCCTACGCGCTTGCAGGGCACGGCACGCTTTAAGGACTTCGCAACGCGCTGTGAAAAACGCATCAACGAATCGTAATGGTCTTCAGGCAATTCATACAGTTCATCCACCTCAAGCTTCGGCACACACAGGGTGTGTCCTTTTTTGAGTGGGCGTATATCTAAGAAAGCAATGTTGTGCTCGTCCTCGGCCACCTTGTAGCATGGGATTTCTCCGGCTATGATTTTCGAAAAGATGCTCGACATATCTACTCGGATTCTGTTAGGCTACTGTAATCTCTAAAATTTCGAAGTTCATCACTCCACGAGGCACCTGAATCTCTGCGATATCTCCAATCTTCTTCCCCAGCAAACCTTTACCGATAGGACTGCTCACAGAAATCTTGCTTTTTTTAATATCCGCCTCTTTCTCTGCTACTAAACTGTACGACATCGTAGCGCCATTTGCCACGTTCTTCAGCTTGACTTTCGTCAGTACTCCTACCTTAGACAGGTCGATGTTTTCTTCATCTAGAACGCGCGCAACAGCAAGGGTATCCTCGAGCTTAGAGATCTTCATCTCCAACATGCCTTGTGCTTCTTTCGCTGCATCATATTCTGCGTTCTCACTGAGATCACCCTTATCGCGCGCTTCGGCGATTTGATTCGAAATCTTCGTGCGCTCCACAGACTTCATGTGCGCAAGTTCTTCGCGCAACCTTTTGAGTCCTTCTCTGGTATAATAACTAACTGATGACATAACGTTTTAGATAGGCTTTTACTAAAAAAGAGAGGCCCATCGGGCCCCTCTTGAGTATTCAAAGGTATATATTTTTTCGAATTACAGGCTAATTCTGGCTCCTATAGAATGGATACCACTGAAAGCGCCTGTAGTTGCTCTGTATGCATAGTCGATGGCAAAGCTTCCTTCATCACCCGTAGGTACATCAAAGCTAAAGCCACCACAAAAACCAGTAACTGCCGTTGTGCTGAAACCGTCTGCACGATTATCACGTGCTACATAACCCACGCGAACCTGGAAGTACTCCTTCAAGCTGTACTGCAGACCTGCATGGTAGGTATCTTTTTCAAAGGCGTTTGAACTAAAGTTCAACGCTGCAGTAACCTTACCATTTTCGAGCAACCAGTCGTACGAACCACCGATGCTCAACTGCGTCGGCAATTCGAAGATTGCTGAACGGCTCTCAAAGGTCTGAGAATAGGCAACGCCATAGGTAGGTACTGGAAGAGTTACACCAAATCCGTCACCTTCATAAGTAATACCAGGACCTACGTTGCGAAGTGTGATACCGAATTTATAACGGTCATCCTCACCCGTACGGTACTGAACACCTGCATCGAAACAAACCCCGTTTGTGTTCAAGTTAGAGATCGTACTGCTGTAGAGTTTTACGTTTGCCCCACCGTAGATGTTCTCGGTGAACTTCTGCGCATACCCTAAGTTGATGATCAAACTCTGTGGAGAGATGGTAGCACCGGTTCCTTCGGGTTGATCTTCAGTGGTTACTTCCCATTCACCGTAGTCGAATGCGCTAAGTCCCATAGTGAGTACACCTACATCGCTTACACGTTGAACCAGTGTTGCACTGTTCATCTGGATGCCTGCGCCTACCAACCACTGTGTGTTGTTGAAGGTCACTTCGGTCTGCCCACTTGCTGCGATACCTGCGATGTTGACGAAAGTAGCATCCATGCCAGAAGCTCCAGCAATGTTCACTCCTCCCCAACCGGCAGAACGCGCGAATGGATTGATTAATAATTCAGATGCTCCTGCCGAACCGGCACGTTGCGGGTTCCCTGCAAATGCTGTAGTAGCTACTGCTACGGTAAGGAGCGTTGTTATAATTGACTTCAATTTCATCTTTTTCACTTCTTAGAATGAGTTCAAATCCACCGGACGCAATGCGCCGAACCATTTCACGACCTTTTCACCGAGATCACCAGCATCCACGTGGATGATGTACACACCCGATGCGATCGGAACGTTGTAGGTGTTCTTCAAATCCCATTCGAGGTAGGTCAAACTGTTGTCTTTTCTTAACTGACGTATCAGCGTACCGCTTGGCGTGAAGATGCTTACAGTACACACTTCAGGTAGGTTCGTGATCTTCACGATGTTATCCAGCTGTGAGGTTTCGTAAGAGCTGAAGCCATAGTACGGGTTAGGCACCACGCGAATGGTCTCAAGCGCTGAGCTTCCCACAGAGTCTACATAGGTACCTACAGCAATATTGTTCGTGTTGAACTGGAACTGTGGGTTACCACCGTTCGGTGCATCGCCCAGCTCTTCGTTCTTGTAAGCCGTGTTCACACGGATACGAATACGAGTTTCTGTAGGCAGTTCTGTGTACGGATTGAAATCAAGACCGCGGCGAAGCGTCGGAATACTTGCCCAACGACAAGCTCTCCAGAAGTTGGCCTTCGCAATATTCCCTAAACCTCCTGAGAGTACGAGGTCTTCCATGATGTCTTTCAATGGCCAATTGTTAATGTTTGACCCTTGGTATTGAAGATCAACCGTGCTACCACCAATCACATCTTCGTCTGCAAATACGTACAAGTAGTGTTGACCACCGAAAACGTAACCACCGTTCACATTGTTACCTGGCGGCAAGAATTCGCGATCGGTTGGATTCCACAACATGTCATCTCCATTTTCACCCGGCAACCATGAGTTTTCACCGAACGCCATATTCAAGCGCTTGCCTGTTTCTACGTCGACCGCATATCCTGGGAAGTACGACCATCCTGGGTCGATGCCTGGAGCGCGCTTCAGCGTTCCGTTTGCATCCAAGGTCCATGAGGTGTCTTGACGTTGCGTGAATTTCTTATCACCGTGCTCACTCAAACCAGCTTCTTCAGCCAATTCGAATACTGGAACGCGTGTCCATTTCGTGTAGTCGGAGGTGAATACGATATCTACCGAGTGCAAGTCGCCTGCATCGTTCAGGTTACGACCGATCGAAACTGCAGGACCCATCCCGTAGTTGTCAAATCCGTTCACCACTGAGCGGTTATTTGCAGAAGCATACATGTAAGGTCCCCAAGTACCGTCAACGATATTTTCGAAGAACCCTTTTGCATCACCGTCCTGATCTGGGTACAATGTTGCCGGCTCTTCCGTCGGGAAGCTGTTTGTACCTGCTAAGATCCAGTTGTATGGCGTGTATGATTTGTCATCGCTGATACCTGACCACCATTCTTTCGAAGGATCGTTGTAAATGATTTCAGAGGTGATTACACCGTTATTGTACGTGCCGTCATCATCGCCACCTGGAGCTTGTGCTTGCTGTACAGCAACAGAAAGACCCAAACTAGGCAAGATTTGTTCGTTGTAGAATGAGATGGTAGTATCTGACTCTGCAACTACAGCACCTGACTCGTCTGTGATGTTCCAGTTTGCGTTTTGGTTCGGAGCATCGAAGGTTAACGTGTATTGACCTTGTTGCACCTTGAGAGGGTCAACAACTTTGATCGCTACGGGTCCCATACCTCCCATGTAGGTCGGTTGGCCGCTTAAGTTGCCATCTACGATAGCAGCTACATCTTCGGGAAGAAGTTCAAGCTCTGCACCACCGTTTCCGACACCGTCTAAACGAGTAATTTCTGGACCGTCACCGTATTCAGCCACCTGAATAGTTCCGCCTTTTTCAGAATCGATCTGGTGCGGGATGGCCGTGTATGTTTTAATGTTACGACGTCCTGCGAGGAATGGAATTTTCTGTCCACCCGAGGCAGTCGTTGGATCAAATTCTAGGAACTGATTTTGACCGTATGCAATCACCGTAAAGTAGTACTCGCGGTGGTTGATGAGTGAACGATCACCGGTTGCGAATTGGTCTTCAGTGATCTGGAATGAAGTAAAGACACCCGAGTTGTTCGAGGTCAACGTCATGTCCTGAGGAACTAACGCATTCAAATCCGGATCTACTTCCCAATTGATGAGTTGCGTGATGCCGTTTTTGATATCACTTTGCGCCACCATACGGCTTTGTGTAGGATCGTAAATATCTGAGATACTAACGTCTTTATTGGCCAATTGGAAAATCTGGAATCCTTCGAATTTGTAGTCGAAGAAATCTGGATTCACGTTCAAGATAGAATCGCGGTCGTCTGGGTTCACTGTGATTAGCGGATCGCGCTCACGGTAGCTAAAACCTTCGTTATTGCTACCTGGACCGTAAGTAAGTTGTAGGATGATCTCACGATCTAGTTCTTGCAACTCTACATCCGGAGCATCTGGTCCGTTCAATACTTGGAAACAGTTATCGAATAATTTCTGCGCCTTGTCATCTGCAATGATCACCTTCTCTACAGAAGCAAAGAGGTCATTGTTGATCAAATCACGCTCCCATACTACCCCTGTAGTTACGAAGTTCAACGCACCCGGGGCCAAAGAGAATGGTCCTGCACTGTGAAGACCACGCTTATCCTCGCGGTTTGCCGGAGACTCCCACCAGTCTACTGGTTCGTATGGAGGGTATGCACCCGTGGTATCGTAAGACATACCTGGGTAAGCAAAACGTGTAGAAGTACCGTTACCTGAAGCAACGAATCCGTCACCGTTTCCTTGGTCACCAGGACCAGAAGGTGTTTCGATGATGAGCTCAGAACCGTTTTTCCACAATGCACGCATGTAGTTGTAGAAGTGTGTCGCGTTGTCCGGGTTACCTGAGATGTTTGAAGCAGTGTTGTTGTAGTACATGAACTGACTCATGATGATACGCTCGTTCACACCCGTTGCTGGGTCTTCAGGAACACACAATCCAGTTTCTGGATCCTTCACACCATCGACACAACCGTCACGGTCGTTGTCCTGGCCATCGAAGTAATCGGCAAAAGGACCTTGGAAAAAGTCAAACCCTACCGCTGGTGGATTCAAACCGTATCCTAATGGACCTTCATCGTCTGTATCTGAGTTGTAACAGTACCCCAATCCACGTGCAATATCACAACCGATGATGTCATCTACGTAGTTACCGAGATCCGGATCGAACCACGTAGAGAAATACGTATTGGTCAAACGGAACGTTGAACGGTTGATGATGCGGTAGTTGTTGAAAGTCATGTTGTTCACCTCGTCATTTGTTGAGAAGGCGAAGGCTTGTGCACGGATTTCGAAACCTAGTGCACCCGCTTGAGATTCTGTGTGTACGTTACCACGGTCGTTGTAGACCCACCAAATGGTTTGATCACCGTAGAGCACGTCTGTCTCTTTGTCGCGACAATCGTACTCTTTGTCGATATCGTAAGCAGGGTAATCTACAAGGTAGTCGTATACACCATCACCATCGCGGTCCTTGAAGGGAGCCAACTGGTATGGAAGTTCACCGTCAACACCGTTACCTGGCCATTCCTTGATGCTTTCAGGGATTTGACTTTCGTAACCTGGGAAAAGCTCAGCGTCGTTACAGTTTGGGTCTTCCAAACACTCGAGCCACGCTTTGTGCACGTCGACTTCTTCGCGGAGTACAATCCAGTGACGGTCGTATTTATCACAAATTTCCTTGTTCGTAGAAGCTGTACCGTCTGTGGTCAGTGGACCTGGCCAGTAATCGTTACCTGCTTGACGGTAGGTCATGGCTGCCAGTTTCAACTGGTTACCTTCATCTACCCCACCGAGCCAAAGTGAACCGGCGAACATACTGTGCTTGTTGGAACCTTTCGGCACCTCGTAACGCGCGGTGTTCAAATCCCACCACATGTCACCACCACCGAGGATGGTAGCACGTACGTTATTAATACTCAAATCACTTTGAGCTTTAGAAGGCTGACACAATTCCTCCACAGTCTTGAACGAACCTGTTGTGTTCGCGCTACCTGTGGTTCCTGTAACATTCTGTACTTCGCGTGCAGAAAGAGGAAGTGTGAAAGCGGTTGAAAGTAAAAGGAGGGCTACTCTTTTCATATACTAGTTTTCGAAACTTCTTAATTATAGACCTACGCGGAAACCTAGACGAATACGACGTGGCAAACTGTACAAACCTGGATTTGCAAGACTCACATTGTACAGGTCAGCGAAGGATTGTGCGTTCGTCTGGAATTGTACGGCATTTTGACCTTGAGGAGAGCTCAAGTATCCATCATCGTTTGGAGAACCCGTGAACGAGTACACCCCTAAGATGTTTTGCGTATTCAACGCGTTAAGTACTTGTAGGTAAATCTCGAAGTTGCTGAATGCACCTTCTTTGAAGTTCCATACTTTGTTTGCTGTAGCATCGATACGGAAGCTCCATGGCAAACGTGAACCGTTTATATTACCTACGATAGGTGTTGCCGCATCGGTCAAACCAAAGGCCAGTGAGCGACGCGTGTACGGTGTACCTGAGTTCCCGTTAAGTACAAGATTCAAACCTGCGTTTTCGAAGATGCGCTTGCCAAACCAAACTGGTCCGTTGTATGCTGGACCAACACCGTAGCGGTAGTCCATGTTCATCACGACCTGGTGGCGTGAATCGTAGCTCAATGGTAAGATGTAACGCAGGTTTGGCTGACCCGAACGAGCGATGTTCGCACCTGAGTTTGCACCAGAACCCGTACCGTCTGCAAACTGTAAGGTGTAGTTTGCATTCATACGAATGTTACCCGTTCGACGAAGATCGTAAGCAATGGTGTATCCTTTTACCGTACCGAAATCCAAGTTACCGTACGCGATGTAGGTAATAGGATACGCTTCAGTAAAGCTAAGGGTCTGCATCATGTCACGCATCTCGCGGTAGAAAGCACTGATTTTAAGAGCAGAGTTGTCGTTCAATTTTTGACGGAAACCAATCTCGTAATCTGTAGTACGCTGTGGCTTCAGATCCGGGTTGGATAGTAAGTTACCGTTGTCTCCGTTCTCCAACTGGAGGTAGGTGATCGGGTTCATACGATTCAGTCCTGGATCTGGACGCTGAACGAGGATGTCGTAGTGTGCGAAGAATTCCGCTTCATCAGAGATCGGGAACTGGAACGATACACGAGGAGAAACGGTCACCTGTGGCGTGTAATCCTTGAAGCTTTCGTTTGCAGTTACGGATAGTTTCTGATCTTCCACGCCTGGCTCTTTTAAGAACGGCTGGATACCACCACTGATGTCAGCAATGTTTTTAGGATTCGCTTCTACTTCACCTTCTGCGGTGTACCAAGTGAAACCATCACGGTAACCTACGATAGAAGACGGGTTTTCTTGGTCGTCCACGTATACTACTGCGCCTTCACCGATACCTTCTGGAATCTCGTAACCTGCAAGGGCAGTTGCATCGAGATCGCCGACGGTGTACGCTGGATAGAGTACGAATGGATCTGCAAGTACTGGCTGGTTTGCATCGAAGCGGTCTACACGAACACCAATGTTGAAGAAGAGATCTTCAAAGGTGAATTGGTCCTGTATGTAACCGGCCATATAAATAGGTTCAAAAGCGCCGACCATACGATTGCTGTTCCCTTGCGCATCTGTTGCGAAGAAATCGTTCAATGAAGGACGGGTTGAAAGCTGGTTTCCTTGGTAATCAAAACCATAGTAGCTCACGTATTGACCTGAACCGATGTTCAGTAGTTCGTTTGCAGAGAACATATCTAAAGAGTAGGTCTCTGGATCGTAGCTGTCGATGTCCAACCAATCTGTTCCGTTTGGATCCATACCCAATTTTTCACGCAAGTTGCGGTCGAAAGTTCTCGGCTTGTCTGAATCAAACAAACGTGGGTAGCTGAGCGTATCTTGGAACACACCGTTGTTATCGTACGAAGCGATCGGGTTGTTCAAATCAAGCTCACGGATGGCATCGTTTTGTAGCAGACGCATGAGTGTCCAAAGTCCTGTTGCACCAAGATTCCAAGAGCGGTCAAAACGCTGCTCATATTCGAAACCTACAATGAGTGAGTGGTCTTTGATGTCAAACGTTGACGATGCTGTGATACGGAACTGGTCGTTCAAAAGCTTGCTGTAGCTCGCTTGGTTGGCACCAACGTTCCCCCAAAGGCCATATACAGAAGCGGGCTGATCACCGTTCAACAAACCACCACCGGCACGAATACTCTCAAGAGATACGGCGTTATTAAAGATGGTGTTTTCGTCTACGAAGTTGAAGAAGTTCGACGTGTAGTTGGACAAGATCGGGTTGCGATCAGATGCCTGGTAGTCTACATCAATCGACTGCCATACTGCTTGCGTGTAGGCATCCATGACTTTACCATAATTCGGATCGTTTGGATCCTTGATGGTATCCGACCCTAGCGTGTAGAGTGGACGGTAAGTCGTGGTGAATTTACCGATGTGTCCATAGTCAAAGAAGTTTTCGCCGTGGCGCGCGTCACGAGTGATGCGGCGGTTACGGGTGAAGTCCATTTGAAGGGTATAGAACGCGTTGCGGATGAGCGACGCAGAAGAATCTGACGGGTTACCGAAACGCTGCTGGAAGCGAACATAGGTCGACCAGTCTTCAGAGAATGACTGGGCGTTGTTTGAGTAGTTCATCAATTCGTTGAATCTACTCCCGTTCATCCCCTGGTTCATGTTGTAACGACCACCGATGGTTAGTGTCGTTTTTTCTGAGGTTACGAATTTCAAGTTACCTGAGAAACGGAAGGCCGTACGCGCAACGTTCTCACGGTAGTTTTGAGTAACAAGATCGTCGGCAGTCAAGAAGTCTGCTGCACTCAATACCCCGAAACCTGACGATGCTGGAACGAGCGGATTTGCTTGAAGCTCCGCCAATTTTTCGTCGTTTACTTTATAGGTTGGAAGCGAACGAGGCGATCCGTCTCTGTTGTATTGGAATTCTGAGGCGAGAAGGAAACCTACAATTGGTTGGCCTTTCTTACTCTTAATGATGGGTCCACCTAAGGTAAGTGCACCTAGGTTGTAGTGGTATTGATCGAACACAGAGCTCGTCAAGATTTCGGAAGAACCAAAGTAATACGGCGCTGGACCCTTAGTAGTCGTCGAGATTACACCACCAGTAACATCACCGTACTGTGCAGGAAGACCCCCGGTAATTACCTCCGTTTGCAAGATCGCATCACGCGGAAGGTTGACATCACCACGAACTTTCACACCATCGATAAACACGACATTGGTTGAAGAACGTGCACCACGAACGTTGAATGAACCGCTACCGTCCTGCTGGAATACACCGGCAGTGGTACCTACAATCTGGCTCAAGTTACGGTATGGAAGGTTTTTGATCTCTTCTGAACTTACGATGTCCGAAGTTTTCCCCGTTTCGATGAGTTCCTCTTGTGCTGTTACGGTAACCTCTTGAATCATCGTACTTTCAACAGTCATGTCGAAGTTGACGACTTTCGGCTTTCCGGAATAGACCGTGACACCGTTCAAGTTAAAGTCTGCGTAACCGATAAAGTTACACGTGAGGTTGTACACTCCTGCATTTACAGGGTTGATGTTGTACTTTCCATCAAAATCTGTCGTTCCTGTAGAAACAACCACATCCTTATCTTTAACGATAACGGTCGCAAATGGAATGACTTCGCCGGTACGCTTGTCCTTTACTGTTCCTTTGATGGAACCTGGACGCGTTTGACCGAAGCTAATCGCTACGAATAGAGTCAAAACTAGCGTGAGTATTCTTTTAACCATATGTACTGGTTTTACGTTTGGGTTACAAGTTCGTAAATATAAGAAGTAGAGCTCGACTAACGACATGGAAAAACCCCCTATCTTGCATTCGCTATCAAAACCAATTTTAACATTGATTATCAGAACTTTAACACTTCTTTTGGCCGGAATGTTCGCCCTTCAAAGTTGCAACACTACAACAGTACAGTACGACATTCCCGAACCTTTCGTCGATGAAACGGTCTATTTGAGCGACCCGTCGAGCTTCAATCTTACGGTGATTGGGGGCCAGCTATTATTGCCCAACGCAGGCCATGCTGGAGTGCTGGTCTACCGTCGTTATTACGATCAAGAGTTTTATGATTTTGCAGCCTACGAAGCCGCATGCCCAACGCATTGGGCCGATGGATGCGGAACTTTAAGTACTTCGAACGGCGACTTGTATTTCAACTGCGGTTGTGACGCGCATCAGTACCAGCTTTTAGACGGTCAAAGCACGGATACCAGCCATGTTTTACCCATCAAAGAATACCGCTGTCAGTACGACGGAGTGAACATCATTCGAATTTCAAACTAAAGGCCCCTAGTTTCAGAGGTCCTAGAACGAGAAAAGCACCTGCCCGCCGAGAGCGAGAGGTGCTTTTTTTTGTGTTGAATGCTTGCTGAGCGCTTTAGACGAACGCGTTTTCTCCGGTTACGTCCATACCTGTGATGAGCAAGTGAATGTCGTGGGTTCCTTCGTAGGTAACGACCGACTCTAAATTCATCATGTGGCGCATGATCGAGAAGTCGCCTGTGATGCCCATTCCACCGAGCATTTGGCGTGCCTCTCGGGCAATTTTTAAGGCGATTTCAACGTTGTTTCGCTTCGCCATAGATATTTGTGCCGTAGTCGCACGCCCTTCGTTTTTAAGCTGACCTAGACGCCAAGTAAGCAGTTGTGCTTTGGTGATCTCAGTGATCATCTCTGCCAATTTTTTCTGCTGGAGCTGGAATCCTGCGATCGGCTTGCCAAACTGGATGCGTTCTTTGCTGTAGCGTAGCGCAGTATCATAACAATCCATCGCAGCTCCTAAGGCGCCCCATGCGATCCCGAAGCGTGCGCTGTCTAGACAAGAAAGCGGTGCGCCGAGGCCGTTGCGACCAGGTAGCAGGTTTTCTTTGGGAACTTTGACGTTATCGAATACCAATTCCCCCGTTGCAGAGGCGCGTAAGGACCATTTGTTGTGTGTCTCAGGCGTGGTAAACCCTTCCATACCGCGCTCTACGATGAGCCCGTGGATGCGGCCTTCTTCGTTTTTCGCCCAAACGACTGCGACGTGACAGAAAGGCGAGTTGGAGATCCACATCTTAGCGCCATTGAGCAGATAGTGGTCGCCCATGTCCTTGTAGTTGGTGGTCATTCCGCCGGGGTTCGAACCGAAATTGGGCTCGGTTAATCCGAAAGAGCCGAGGAATTCTCCTGTGGCCAATTTTGGCAAGAATTTGCGCTTCTGTTCTTCGCTACCGTAGGCCAGGATAGGAAACATAACGAGTGAACTTTGAACGGAACACGTGGAGCGAATGCCCGAGTCTCCGCGTTCGACTTCTTGCATCATTAATCCGTAGCTGATGTGGTCCAAACCGGCACCGCCATATTCTTCGGGAACATACGGACCAAAAAGACCAATCTCCCCCATCTCCTTGACCAGATGTTCTGGGAATGCGGCGCGTTGTGCGTAGTCTTCAATGATGGGACTCACGCTCTTTTTCACCCACTCGCGAGTGGCGTCACGAATCATTTTGTGCTCGTCAGAGAGCAATTCGTCGAGTAAATAGTAGTCAGGATGGTTGAAAACGTCCATATATGCTTCTGTTTGTTTCTATATTTGGGTAAGTCCGGTGTGAAATTAAACACAAAATCGGTTTTGTTGTTAGAAATAAAACAGACTTTTATACCCACCCCTAATCAAAACATCACGTATTATGAAGAAAACACTACTCTTAGCCGCAATGTTCGGTGTCGTTACCTACTCCTACACCAATAGTGGCGGTTCGCCTGCGGGAAGGAGCGGATCCCCTGCTTCGAATGGGCAAACTTGTATGACTTGCCACGGCGGCGGAACGGCCAATGGGTCGGAAGTGGTGAGCATCGAATTTTCATCGGACAGCATTGCTCCTGGAGAAGTTGCAAGCGTTACGATCAGTGCTGATGCGGCGGGTTCATCCACTAAAATTGGCATGATGGCTAGTGTGGAAGATGCTAGTGGTGCCCTCTATCCCACGGCCAATCTGGGTAGCGGCACGAAGCTCGTCGGAGACTACATCTCGCACAACAGCAGTGGTACTTCAGCAGCAAATGGCACGCGCTCGTGGACCTTTGACATTCCCACGGACGGCAGTACACCAGACAGCTTGACGGTCTATGCAGCCATCAACTTTACAAACAGCAACGGCGGAACCGGTGGAGACTATGTCATCACGGCAAGCAAAACCCTGTACAACTATGTTCCATTCTCCGTGGGCGAGCAGGACAAAATTGCTTTGCAAGTGGCGCCGAACCCTGCAAGTGATCAACTTCGTGTGTTTGCTTCTAACCTCAGCGAAGTACGCTTGTACAGCACTACAGGCCGATTCTTGTCGCTAGAGGGCTTACAGACGACTACTCAAGGTGAGGAAATCCTTCTGGACGTGAGTAGTTTAGCGCGCGGAAATTACATCCTACACGCTCTATTTAAGGACGGCAGCACCCACTACAAGCACGTTATTTTGCAGTAACTTTGCGGCTCTTATGAGCGTAAAGTGGATGTTCATCGTAGTTTTAGGCACACTCGGCATGGTCCGGGTGAGCTTTCCTGCGTTTTTCAACCACTGGATTCGTGGCCAATTCCATCCCCTGTTCGACAACCGAAGCACTGTGGGTCTGCATCTTTTGATGTGGCTCGTGAGTGGCATTTTCGGTGGTATTTCGCTATTGTTACTGTTTCCGGAACGTCCTCTTTGGCTGCTGCTTGCGGCTGTGCCCATGATTTTGATTGGACGAATGGTCCTAGCGTTTTGTCTAGCACTCTTGTTTCGAACGAAAGGATCTACGGTACATTTGAGCAGCGGATTTTCCTTTGCGGCATCTGCCATGGTGCACGGCTGGACGGCTATCGGCGTGTTGCTCACGGTCATTTTGAGCGACTATTTAACAGGATTTAGTCTGTGGTTATTCGCCGCTGGACATGTGGTAGGCTTATTATGGTTTGCACGATTAGCCCCTGCTTTTCAAAATTTGAAGGACACCGGGCTTAGGTTGTATGCCATTTTGTACCTTTGCGCCCTTGAAGTAATCCCAATGTACTTCATTGTCAACTCACACCAATAATGACTACAGAAAGACTCAACAAGGTAAAATCGATCTTGGTTTCTCAACCTGAACCTACGACGGAGTCACATCCCTTCTTCACTTTGGCCGACAAGCACAAGGTGGAAGTGGATTTTCGTTCATTCATTCATGTTGAAGGCGTAACCGCCTCGGATTTTAGAAAGGATAAGATTCAAATCCGCGATTACCGCAATGTGCTTTTGACCTCTAAAAACGCGGTCGATCACTACTTCCGTATGTGTGAAGAGATGCGTGTTCAGATCAGTGCAGATACGCGTTACTTCTGTATTTCAGAGGCCATAGCGTACTATTTGCAGAAATATGTGGTGTACCGCAAGCGCAAAATCTACCACGGAAATTTGAAGATCGAGGAGCTCATCCCGACGCTAAAAAAGTTTAAGAATGAGAAGTTTTTGATGCCGTCTTCTGACAGCTTAAAGCCTTCTATACCAAATGCTTTGAAAGAGGCTGGAGTGGACTATACCCGTGCGGTCCTGTTCAACACTGTGGTAAGTGACCTCAGCGATCTTGAAGATGTTACCTACGATGTGCTCGTGTTCTTCTCCCCTTCTGGTGTGAAGTCATTGTACGAGAACTTCCCAGAGTTTAAGCAAAATGATACGCGTTTGGCGTGTTTCGGTCCGACCACACAAAAAGAAGCTGAAAAGAACGGCTTGGTAGTAGATATTCCGGCGCCTACGAAAGACGCGCCGTCGATGACCAAGGCGATCAGCGATTATATCAAGGAAGTCAATAAAAAGTAAGGAAAATTGTAATTTGAGGGCCCAACCGAAAGGTTGGGCTTTTTTTATGCGCAACACTTTTTCAAAACAGGAGAAACTGACCAAAAAGGAACATTTCGATGCACTCTACAGAGGGGGACACGGAGTGAAGGCTTTCCCATTTTCGCTTCGTTACATCGAAGTGGAGCCGGAGGAGGGTCAGAAGGTTGCGCGTAAAGTAGCCGTGGTGGTGCCCAAGCGCGGGCTGAAGCTTGCGGTGCATCGCAATAGAGTCAAACGTCAGATGCGGGAACTCTACCGGTTGCACAAAGACAAAATTTACAGCAGCGGTACTGAGGAAGCTTGGAGCATACGGTATTTGGGCAATCGCCTGAACGATTATGCGTTTTTAGAGCACGGGTACCTAAAACTTATAGAGTCGTACAATGAACAACGGAAAAAAGAATTGGAGTCGGGTGATGCGTAGTGGCGCAGTCGCGGCCGTTATGATGGTTGCTGGACTGCTGATGAGCGCTTCGGCTGGAGATCCCTTCGAGACGAGTAAACAATTGGAAATTTTCACCGCGGTACTCAAAGAAGTGCAGACGCAATATGTGGATGAGATCGGCGCGGAGCAGGCTGTCAGCAGTGCTGTGAAGGGGATGTTGAAGGAATTGGACCCGTATACGGTGTATTATCCGGAAGATCAGGTAGAAGATGTGCGCTTGCTGCAGACGGGAGAATATGGCGGTGTAGGCTGTGTGATTCAGAAAGTAGACGGCGAGATTATTATTTCGGACATGAACGATCAAGGGCCGGCGTACAAAGCTGGTTTGCGCGTGGGCGATGTGTTGCAGCGTGTAGGAGACCGCTCACTGGAAGGCAAAGGGATCAGCGATGTGAGTAGTTTGCTCAAGGGCACCCCGGGTACGGAGGTTGTTCTGGGAGTAGAACGGTTTGGGATGGAGCCGTTTGAATTGGTTTTTAATAGAGCTAAAATTTCGAAAGATGCTGTACCGTATTATGGCATGCGCACGGATGGGATCGGATATATTTATTTAGAAAGCTTCACCGATAAGGCCAGTCGCCAAGTCAAAAAAGCACTGCAAGATTTGAAAAAAGACGCTCCTAAAGCTCTCATTTTAGACCTGCGTGGCAATGGCGGTGGACTCTTGATGGAAGCCGTGAAGATCGTCAGCTACTTTACCGATACTAAGGACACTATCGTCAGTACGCGTGGGCGTGGCGGTGAGATTCAGGATGTGTATACGAATGCGGCCAAGAGCATTTTTCCAGAAGTACCACTCGCGGTGCTTGTAGACGGCAGCAGTGCATCTGCTAGTGAGATCGTTGCAGGTGCCCTTCAAGATTTGGACCGTGGGCTGATCCTCGGTGAGTCTAGCTTCGGTAAAGGACTTGTGCAGCAAGTACACCCGCTGCCCTTTGGTGCGCAGATGAAAGTGACCGTAGCGAAATATTATACCCCTTCTGGGCGTTGCATTCAAAAAGTGAATTATGACCGTGATGAAAACGGGAAACGCACGAAAAAGACCGAGCAGCGCACATTCACCACTGCGGCGGGCCGTAAGGTCGTTGACGGCGACGGTGTGTACCCAGATTCGACACTGACCGGGAGCTATTATCCGGAGTTTGTTGCCGCGCTTTCGAGTAAAGGCCTCGATTTAAAATTTGCAGGACAAGCCTTGCAACAGATGGACACCACCGTGGATGCCGTAAGTTTTGAAGTAACGGATGCATTGTGGTCGAGCTTTTTAGACTTTATCGAAGCCGCTGAGTTTGATTATGAAAGCTTCGGTGAGCGTAGACTAAACGATCTCGCTGAGCAAGCTGAGTTTTTAGATTACCTCGAGCCCGAGGACATCGCGGTACTTCAAGAAAAAGTGAAAGCACGCAAAGGCGCTGTTTTAAAAGACGACGAGGCAGCTATTCGGGAATTTTTAGCCGATTATTTGGTGCAGAAGAACTTCTCTCTGCGCGGCGCGCTTGAACGCGGAATGCACAACGATCTTGTGGTTCAAGGTGCCTCTGCACTATTGCTGGACACGGATACGAGAACGCAGTTATTGAGCGTTACTGAGTAGATGCACGAGCACTCTAAAGTTTTATGGTTCGGCGGTGCCCTCGGGGCCGCACTACTGCCCTTCGCAGCCCCACTGCTCAGTCCTGTCTATGGCCTGATCGCGCTGGCACTGGCTGTGGTTTTCACTGGCCGTTTTGTGTGGCAACCCAAGATGATTGCCGTTTTTGTTGCGTTTATTGCTTGGGAAATCGCCAGTGTATTTTGGAGCCCCTTTCCGAAGCAAGGCTGGGGGGACGTTGTGATGGTATTGCCTATTGCCTTGATGGGCCTACTTCTAGGCATTTTTAAAGTGGAACGTGGCACTTCGCTGGTGCGCGATTGGATGGAAATATTTGCCCTGTCCACTGTACTGAGTTGGAGCATCATCTTCTTTAGCAGCATCATGGAGCATGGGTTTGTGCATTATAAATCCTTTGAACTCGGCGGAAGATTAGGGGTGCACTTTCAAAGCATGTATCTGGTGATTGCGGCACTTATTTTGGAACGTCGAATTTGGTCCGGCAGTAAGACGCAAGGCGTTGTGCGTGGTTTGGCAGTGCTGTGGCTGTTGTTCGGCGTAGTTACTTTGAGCGCTAGAATTCATCTGATCGTCGTACCGGTATTGATCGTACTGCGCTTTGGAGAACTGATTTGGACACTGAAAGAGCATCGGAAAAACCTGACCGTTTTAGCGGTGTCAGTGGTGGTCATAATGGGCGTACTGGTGGTTGCTTTACCGGGGCCTCGGGGTCGTTTAGTCGACCTAAGAAATGAGGTCCGTTCGATGGATAGAAAGGTAGACGGGAAGCAAACAAATCATCGGATTTTCATCTGGAAGTACGGAGTGGAAATTGGTCAAGAGCAGCCTTGGGTCGGATCGGGAAATGGAGCGACGGAAGACCTTTTGCATGAAAAATTAAAGACGTGTACAGCTACATTTTACCGCGGCACTACCCCCTATTATTTGCATGAATTCAAATACGACGCGCACAATATTTGGCTGCAGAGCTGGACAGAAGGCGGCGTGATTGCGGTGGTTCTACTGGCGATGCTGCTGGGTCTTGGAGTGTACTGGAGCTCAGGCGTTTTGCGCTATGGCTGGATACTGATGGCTTTGAGCGGCACCACAGAAAGTGTGTTGGAGAAGCAGGCGGGCGTATTTATGCTGGCCTTTTTGATTGCTTTGACGCTTGTGGCGGGTAAGAAAAAATTGGTCTAGTCTTTGACGTAAAATCTAGGGACTCTAGCACCAATTCCGGTAAGCACCTCATAGGAAATCGTTCCCTGTGCTTGTGCCAAATCTTCAGCACTTTGATTCGGACCCAACAGTTCGACCTCGTCACCTTTATGCACCTGAAGTTCTCCGATGTCAACCATGACCATGTCCATACAAACTCGGCCGAGAATAGAACAGCGCTGCCCTTGGATATAGACCGCGCCTTTGCCATCTGAAAGGTGTCTGGACAATCCGTCCGCATAGCCCACAGGAAGTGTTGCATAACGTGTGTGATGCGCTGCATTGTATGCGCGACCGTAACCGATGGACTCACCGGGGGCGACTTCGCCGAGCTGAGACACCTTACAACGCCAAGAAATGACCTCTTCTAGTGGGGCGATCCCTTCATATGTACCTATTCCGTAGATACCTATTCCTAAACGAACCATGTCGTGCTGATGGTCCGTAGCTCTGTGTATACCGTGCGTGTTGAGGGCATGGGCAAGAAGCTTTGGGAAGAGGCTGCGAAGCGCTGCTGTGGTTTTCTCGAAGCGACTGAGCTGCAGCGCCGTAAAGGCATCGTGGTCGGGCTGATCTGCCGCTGCTAGGTGGGTGAAGGTTCCGACGACTTGAATGCGCTCGTCTACTGCAAGGCGCTCTGCTAACGACGGGATATCTTCCGGGGCAAAACCTAGCCTATTCATTCCCGTATTTACCTTCACGTGGACCTTGAGGGAGGTGCATTGAGGGAGCTGGTCTAAGGTGGTAAGCTGACTTTCCTCAAACAATTCCACTTCACAGTCTGCCGCCGCCAGCATTGGGATTTGTTCGGGCTCCACATTCAGTACGAGAATGGGCATGGTGATGCCTTGTGCGCGGAGACTGAGGGCTTCCTGGGCATAGGCAACGCCTAGGTAATCGGCATGAATCTCTTGTAAGAAACGTGCGACCTCCAGGGTACCGGCACCGTAACTGGCTGCTTTGACCATGGCCATGACCTTGGTTTGTGGGTGCAGAACGGCTTTGAACTTTTGCAAGTTTCGACGCATGGCACCGAGATTGACCTCTGCCCAAGTGCTGTGGTATTGCTGACGGAGCGTGGCTGAAAATCGTTCCAATCGGAATCTGCGCTGGCCTTTGACTAACACGGTTACTTGGCGCAGGTCAACGCCGCTAAATTCTGCCACAAGATCTGCGACATCCTCCGGGTGTTGTATCCACCAAACGCGCTGCAAGCCGTACGATTCGACCAGTGCTTTTGCCGAAGCAGTAGCCTCCGGTGTAGAAAGATGACTGAGTACTGCCCATTTCTTGGGATGCGGCGCGCTACTGACCAATTCTTCCAATGCCCAGCGCAATGACTCAACATCTGAACTGTAGGTATCTTCAAGCACGTAGCCGCCCGATTTTGCCCGGTGCAGCTGCATGCGCATTTCCAAAGGTTGGAGCCTAGAGAGACGCTCCCGAATTTTTTGCAGGTCCGCCCCTAAAAGCAGGGCTCCGGCGATTGCATTCATCCCGTTTTCGAAGTGATGGCCCGATGAAAACGGCAATTCCGGTACATCGTTCGGGTCCAATTCCTCCCCAACTCCCCAGATCAAGCATTGCGGTACCGCTAGTCCCAATTTCCGGGCCTTATCGTACCATTTTCGTGAAGTAGCGATGCGTTCGCAACGTGCAAACAGCTGCCATTTTTCAGCGAATTTTTGATCGTCGCTTTCAAAGTGCTCCTCGTGGGCGTCGCCCAAGGTAGTGAACACGCCAAAGTCAGGCTGCACGAGTGCTTCGTGCTGCTGCATGGTCGAAGGACGGTCGATGCCGACCTCAATGATGGCTGCGCGGTGTTCCGGAGTGATGCCGCACAGGGTGAGTGGAACGCCAAGTTCGCTGTTAAAACTCCCTGGGGTGCGGTACCAGTTTACAGGCGTACCCGCCAATTCCATCATCCATTCCTTGACCACCGTTTTTCCGTTGCTGCCAGTGAGCGCTAAAAGTTTCCCTTGAAGGCTTGCGCGCGAGCGGGTGGCCCAGCTGCGAAGTACCTCGAGCGGATCAGGGTGAACAACAAATGCGGTGTTTGGATGCTGCGCTTGCCAGGGCGCTGCGTTGCGGCACACGATGACTTCGGCGCCGTCGTTGATGGCGTCGGGGATGTAGGCGTGGCCGTCTCCAGTTGCGGTGTGTAGGGCTATGAAACACGAAGGCCTGCCGCTGTGGATGCGGCGCGAATCAAAAGCGAAACGCTCAAAGCTCGCAGTGGCGTTGCCGTGGAGCTGGGCGTTACTCGCTGAGGCTATGTCAGCTGCGCTGATTCTCAATGTTCTGAGCGTTTAATTCGTTGTATATGACGCGGGAAACGGGCTCGTATTCGCCGGTTTCGCCGAGCATGAAGGTGGCGTCACCTTCGACTTTGCGGTAACTGAAGTGGGCCGGTCCGCCAGTGCGGCGACAAATCGCGTGCAATTTCGTGACGTACTCTGCAGTAGCGAGAAGGTGGGGCATAGGACCGAAGGGACGGCCTTTGAAGTCGAGGTCGAGTCCAGCGATGACCACACGCTTGCCTTGGTTGGCGAGATCGTTCGCGACTTGGATGATGCCTTCATCAAAAAATTGGGCCTCATCGATACCTACCACTTGCACGTCATCGGCGAGGAGCACCATGTTGGAAGAGCTCTCGACGGGGGTAGAATGAATGGAATTTTTATCGTGGCTGACCACCTCGGTTTCATCGTAACGCACATCAGAGACTGGCTTGAAAATCTCCACCTTTTGACCGGCGATCTGAGCGCGGCGCATGCGACGAATCAATTCTTCGGTCTTTCCACTGAACATAGGGCCACAGATGACTTCGATCCAGCCGCCTAATTGTTGGTTAAATTCTACTCCGCTGTGAAACATGAGGTGAGATTAGTGCTACTTTTCAAAACGTTAAAGGTAGATAAATAAGAAGCAGAGGAAAAGGCTATGCAGGAGAGAAAACGAATCGAGCAGGAATTGGCCACCCTAGCCCTTGCGGTGGGTGCAAAAAGTAACGAGGAAGCGACGGCAGCGTTGTGGGATTTGTATACCCAATTTGCGATTTTGACCGCAGAAGAGCGAGTTCGTACAGAAATTTCTTCCAAGCAAGAATCGTTGCAAGCACAGCTCGAAGCGCGGCTGAGTGCCCTGCAAAATGAATTGGCTAAGGCGCGGACTAAAGCGCCGACCGCGGAGGACGTTCGCGTAGAGGAATTGGCCCCAGAGGATTCTGCTCCGGAAGTCGTCGAAATAGCGCCAGCGCCTGTAGAAACTGTGCCAGAAGTGGTCGATACTCCTGACGAAGTACCTGCTCTAGCACCAGATCCTGCGCCTGCAGAAGTTGCGCCCGTTCAAACCACGATCGAAGAGGTGCCTGCTGCGGAGGAAGCTCCGGTAGAGGCCGAGGTTGCCGCACCTGAAACGCCAGCAAATGTGGTCGAGCGCGCCCAGCAAGGCGGCGAGAAAAAATCACTTAACGACCGATTCGCACAAAAGGCCCTTTCTTTCGGCTTAAACGACCGTATCGGGTTCACCAAAGCACTGTTTGAAGGATCCGGAGAGGATTTCAATAGAGTCGTCAGCCAGCTCAATACGATGAATACCCTGGGCGAGGCCGAAGAATTTTTAAATACACACATCGCTCCGGAGTACGGATGGGATGCACAAGAAGAAGCTGCAGAGCGATTCAAAGCCGCTGTGGCACAAAGATTTAGCTAGATGGCAGGAACACTGTTTGTCGTGCCCACGCCGGTGGGCAACCTAGAGGACATGACCTTTCGTGCCATCAAGACGCTGCAAGAGGCCGACCTGATTTTAGCGGAGGACACCCGTACCACGGGCAAGCTCACGGCGCATTTTGAGATCGCCACGCCGAAGCAATCGTTTCACATGCACAATGAGCATAAGGTAGTGGACCGATTCATTTCACAGCTCCAAAACGGCAGCACGATCGCCCTAGTGAGCGATGCAGGAACGCCCGGGATCAGCGACCCCGGATTTTTATTGATCCGCGCAGCCGTGCAGGCAGGCGTTGAGGTGATCACCTTGCCTGGAGCCACCGCCTTTGTGCCGGCCCTAGTGAACAGCGGGCTGCCCTGTGACACGTTTTATTTCGAGGGGTTTCTACCGCCGAAAAAAGGACGACAGACGAAACTGCAATCGATCGCAGAAAGCACGAAAACAGTGGTGCTGTACGAAAGTCCACACAAGATTCTTAAAACCCTAGGACAGATTGTAGAGATCTGCGGAGAAGAGCGACCGGTTGCGATCAGTCGTGAAATTTCGAAAAAGTTTGAAGAAACCCTGCGCGGTACTGCGGCAGAGGTGCTGAAGGTGGTTGAGGAGCGCGGGGGATTGAAAGGAGAATTGGTGCTGTGTATCGGGGCTTAATTTTACAACTATTCACCGGCGAATTTGTTAGAGAGACATGACTGAAATCAAAGCGCAAACAATCACCGACTGGTTCCAAGAACCGACTACGAGTCCCCTGCTCATCGCTGGCCCATGCAGTGTGGAAAGCCCCGAGCAGGTGATGGAGACTGCCCAGCAACTCAAGGCGCATTCGCCCATCTCTTTGCTGCGCGGTGGCGTGTGGAAACCGCGGACCAAACCGGGAAGTTTTGAAGGTGTAGGCGCTGAGGCCATGCAGTGGCTCATCGAGGCTGGAAAAGCCATAGACACTCCTGTAACGGTGGAAGTTGCCAATAGCGAACACGTAGAGGTTGCCCTGAAAGCGGGCGCCGACGTGCTGTGGATAGGTGCACGCACTACCGTGAACCCGTTTTATGTGCAAGAGATTGCCGAAGCGTTGCGCGGGGTGGATGTTCCCGTATTTGTCAAGAACCCCATCCATGCCGAGATCGGTTTGTGGGCAGGTGCGATCGAACGCTTCCAAAAAGTAGGCGTTTCAAGGGTTGCCGCCGTGCATCGCGGCTTCTTCTCTACGGCAAAGAGCGTGTACCGCAATGCGCCAGGATGGCAGCACAGCTTTGATTTACGCGCCCTGATGCCAGAGGTGAAAATCGTTTGTGATCCAAGCCATATCGCGGGGGACCGCAGACTGGTGGAGGAGATCAGCCAAGTAGCGATGGACCTCGGGATGGACGGACTGATGATCGAAAGCCACCGCAACCCGGATGGTGCACTGAGTGATGCCGCACAGCAGATCACGCCAGAACGTTTGGGTAACATCATTCGCCAATTAAAAATTCACGTCGAGCGCCCCACAGCGACACATACAGACCTCGCCGAGCTCCGAGAAGCGCTCGATGTACTGGATCAGGAGATGGTCGGCGTGCTGAAAAAAAGGTTTGAAAAAGTCAAGGACATTGCTGCCATCAAAGAGCGCGAGGGACTGTCGATTTTTCAGATGGACCGGTGGATGAAATTGGTCCAAGAGCAGACGGCACTGGCCGAAAGTAAAGGCCTGTCGCCGGAATTTATCCACGAACTTTTTGCCTTAGTCCACAAATACAGCGTCGACTTCCAAACTTCGCTGATCAAAAAAGAATAGCCATGCGCTGGACGCCGCACGACACGCCCAACGCGGGAGCCGTAGAAGAACTTGCCCAAACCGTCACCAAAGATCCGCTCCTCGCCCAACTCCTCGTGCAGCGCAGCATCACGGATTTCGACCAGGCGCGCACCTTCTTCCGACCCGACCTTAAGCACCTGCACGAGCCCCTGCGCATGAAAGACATGGAGGCCGCTGTAGAACGCATCGAAAAGGCACGCATCGCACGTGAGCACGTCATGATCTTCGGAGACTACGATGTGGACGGCACCACCTCCGTGGCTCTACTCTGTGAATTTCTCGACGGCAAATTTCCCATCGAAGCCTACATCCCCGACCGCTACAAAGAAGGATATGGACTCTCCTTCGACGGCATCAACCTTGCCGCAGAGCTGGGCATCACCTTGCTTATCGCCTTAGATTGCGGAACGAAAGCTTTTGATCAGATCGCCCACGCCCGAAACCTCGGGATCGACGTGATCGTCTGTGACCACCACCGCCCCGAAGGCCAGCTGCCTAGAGCGGCCGCCATACTGAATCCAAAACGCAGCGATTGCCTGTACCCGTTCAAGGAACTCTCCGGATGTGGCGTAGGCTTTAAACTCGCCCATGCGCTGTGCGATAGATGGGGACTTCCCCTAGAACATTACCTCTATCCGCTTCTCGATTTATGTGCGATCTCCATCGCGGCAGACATCGTTCCCGTGGACGGTGAGAACCGCATTCTCGCGCACTACGGCATGGAACGTCTGCGCCGTGGCGAGGCACGTGCGGGCATCAAGGCGCTGATCGCCGTTGCTGGAAAGAATGAGTCTTCCCTCGTGTTTCGCGACCTCGGCTTTACGATTGGGCCGCGCATCAATGCTGCGGGACGGATAGAAAGTGGATTGCGCGCCGTAGAGCTGTTGCGCTCAAAAAATGTCGAGGAGCAGCGTGATCTTGCCGAGCGCATTCAAGCGTTTAACGAGGAGCGTAGGGAGATTCAGGGGGTCATGTATGAGGAGGCGTTGAAAGAATTGGCCACCGATGATTTTCCGTATTCGAACGTGTTGTACAAAGAGGATTGGCACAAAGGCGTTGTCGGGATTGTGGCTAGTAAAGTGGTGGAATACCGCTACCGTCCTACGATTGTGCTGACAAAAAGTGGCGATAAATTAGCCGGTTCAGCACGCTCTGTGACCAATTTCGACCTCTACGAGGCCCTAGAAGCATGCGAAGCGCACCTCATCCAGTTCGGCGGCCATACCTACGCCGCGGGAATGACGTTGCACGAAAGCCAATTGCCCCATTTCAAGCGAGCCTTCGAAGCCTATTGCGCCAAGCACCTCTCGCCAAGCCAGCTCGAACCCGTCTTCCACTATGACGCCCCAGCCCACCTGGACCAATTCACTACGCGCTTCCATGACATCTTGCGTCAATACGCCCCACACGGACCGCAAAACACCACCCCCACCTTCCTGCTTCACAACCTCACCCTCGCCTCCCCAGCACGCGCCGTAGGAAAAACGGGAGAACACCTTAAACTGCACATCACCCAGCCCGGCGCCGTCTCTTCCTTCCACGGCATCGCCTTCGGCGCAGCACCACATCTGCCCCTGCTTGAAAGCGGCCAACCCTTCGATGCGATCGTCAGCCTCACTCTCAATCACTTCCGCGGCAACTCCACCCTAGAGCTCTACTTCGAAGACCTCCGCGCCAGCAACCACGATCACCCTGTGCCCTAAGCGCTGTGCACAACCGGTAGTTTTCCACAATTCTTGCATTTCCCCCTCCCGCTTTCGCATCTTATTGGACCAGCGTTAACCCCCATTCAAGATGCCTAATCCCAAACATATTGTCGTCACCGTCGGCGAAATGCTAAACGGATATGGCTATATGAATATGCAAATGGGACAACCTGAAAAGGCGTTTATGTTTTTTGAAATGAACATCAAGCAGAATCCCAATAATGCGAATGCCTATGATTCGATGGCGGAATATTATGAATCTCAAAACGACAAAGAGAACGCTTTAAAATACTTAAAAAAGGCCTTTGAACTGAGTAGCAACGATTACCATAAAGAAAGGATCGAAGCACTGAATAAAGAGTAACGACAGGTCAACAAAGCTTATAATTCTCATCTATGATCCAGGCCTATCTTTCTACCTTTAGTGCAATTTAACGCCATGATCAAAACAGATAACTTCGATAAAGTAGAGATCACTTCACAGGAAGAACTGAGATCTTGGTTGATGAAAAATCATGCGCAAGGTGAAAGCGTGTGGCTGGTGACCTATAAAAAAAGTGAGCCTGAGAAATATGTATCCGTTTCGCAGGTGCTTGATGAATTGCTATGTTTTGGCTGGATCGACGGCATTCGACGAAAGCTCGATGATTCTAGAACAATGCAGTTAATAGCCCAACGAAAAGTGCAGCATTGGGCAAAAACCTATAAGGAGCGTGCCGCAAAGCTCATAGAGGAAGGTCAAATGCACGAATCGGGTCTTCGAAGTATAGCGGACTCAAAAGCAAACGGCCTTTGGCATTTCATGGAGGACGTAGACAATCTGGTGGTCCCTGAAGATGTATCGGAGGCACTTTCTAAACTTGAAGGAGCCTCCCATTTTTTTGAAGCGTTAAACCCTTCGAGCAAAAGATTTGTCCTGCGCTGGATTAAACTCGCTAAGACCGATAAAACTCGAAACAATCGAATCCAGAAGCTTGCTGAATTGTCCTCCAAAGGGGAAAAATTACCTGGACGCTAAAGGTCAAATCTACCGCCTTCAAAGCCTGCGAGTTTGCAACACCTATCTTTGACAAGTATTCAGAAGAACACCAAACGTTGAAAGAGATTACAATCAAAAAAGGAACCGTTTTACAGCGAAAGGGAGAGCCCAGTACAAAAGCTTTTATGGTACAGTCCGGCTTGTTGCGCAGCTACACTGTAGATGAGAAAGGTAAAGAACATGTTTTCATGTTCGCTCCTGAAGGTTGGATCGTCGCAGATGTGATCGATCATGGCAAGCCTGCAGAACTTACTATCGACGCGCTCGAAGACTCCGTACTGGTGGTCGAATCCAAGGAAATTGACATCAAGGACTTTCCAGTAGAGCCGCTGCTAAGACGGCTATCCGTGCTCCAAAAGCGCGTTATGATGTTGATGAGCTCTTCCGCAATCGTTCGCTATCAACACTTCGTAGAAACCTATCCCGACATCATTCAGCGGGTTCCCCAAAGAATAATTGCCTCTTACCTCGGAGTGACTCCCGAAGCCCTCAGTAGAGCGAAAGCACAATACCTTAAAAACGGAGGTCCGCAACGGTCCTGAGTTTCTTAACATAGATCATTGGCATTGTAGGCAAGAGTGAAGATTTTTGAGTCTTAATTTAAACACATAAAGACATGAAATCATCAAAAGGAATCCACATTGCCCTATGGGTAGCACAAGGTTTGTTAGCCGTGGCGTTTATTCTCAGTGGCGTTATGAAAATCACTTCTCCTATGGAGGGATTAGCCGCAAATGGAATGACCTTCGTAGACCACTTTTCTGAAGGCATGGTGCGCTTTATAGGAATTAGCGAAGTATTAGGAGGCCTCGGGCTCATCTTGCCTTCCCTTTCTCTTATCAAACCAATTCTTACTCCTATAGCTGCCCTCGGATTAGCAACGGTCATGATCCTGGCGATGGTCTATCACCTTTCGGTAGGAGAACCTATCGTACCAAACATCGTTCTACTGGTTATTGCAGCGTTTATCGCTTGGGGCAGAATGGCAAAAGCACCTATTCTCGCGAAATAATCGCCTGGAATACCTCTGCTGCTAAAATCTATTCGATTAGCGCGGGATACTAGAACGGGGAATTGGCCACGGAAAATAGGTTATATTTAACCAAACCAATATTTACCATGAACAAGACCCGTCGAGACTTTATAAAGGCCTCAGTCCGCTCTAGCCTAAGTTTACCCCTGATCGCATCCGGATTCGGCAGCGTATTGCACGCCGAAGAACTGGACGAATTAAATGCTCCGCTTCGCAAGAAAAAATTACGTATCCTATTGCTTGGGGGCACTAGCTTTTTGGGAATACACCAGATCGACTACGCGCTGAGCCGAGGCCATGAGGTCACCATTTTCACGCGAGGTAAAACTAAACCCACCTACAAAACGGAACTTTTTGACAGGGTCGAACATTTGATTGGGGACCGAAAGGACAATCTTGCTGCTCTAGAAAACGGAACTTTTAAGACTCTGGAACGAGCAGCGCAACTAATTCATGAGTAAAAAAATCCTCCAGGCATTCCTATTCATAGGCACTCCAATCTCGCTCTATTTCGTCCCATGGCTCATCGTCAAAGCGTGGATTCTCCCGCTACCCGACAGTCTCCAGGGCCAATTAAACCAAGCCCTAGACCACGGATTTGACGGCGTCATACTCCACATCGACCAGCCCGGCAAACCACCCGTCCAACTCGCAGCCGGCTACCACAACCGCGACCAGCAACAGCCGGCCCGCCCGGACGCCTTATACAAGATCGCCAGCATCTCCAAGCTCTACGACGTAGTTGCACTCACCAAACTCGCAGCGCAAGGCACGCTCTCCCTCGACAGCTCACTGGCCGACTATCTTCCCGAGCTTAGCTTACCCAATACGAACCGCATCACCCTACGACACCTGGTACAGCACCGCAGCGGTTTACCCAACTTCACCGACGCTCCAGGTTTCTGGGGCGGTCCACATTTAGTATTCGACGAATGCCTCGCACTGATCGAAGGACAGCCGGCACTTTTCGAACCCGGCAGCGACAGCAGCTACTGCAACACGAACTACCTGCTGCTTGATCGCATCATGCAGGAGGCTTTAGGCGAACGCCACTTTGATTTTTTACAACGCGAAGTACTGCTCCCATTGGGCCTCACTTCTACCTACGCTTCACTCGCCGAGGCACCCTTCGAAGCGGTGATGAGCGGGTACCACAAAGGCTATGAACCCGATCTTAAAGACCAAGAACACGGCATGGTCGCATCTGCTGCAGATATCGCAGCTTTTGTACGCGCACTAAACGAAGGAAGGCTCTTCACGGAGGAGGAAGCCGCACTCTACCCTTACGTTTATGGACACGGCGGCTGGGTACCTGGCTATCAAAGTTTTGTAAGCTATTCACGTAAAGACAGTGTGGTTATGGTCGCCTTGTACAACACCACGGATTCAGACCTCTACAACTGGAACCTTTCCCAGGTGGTTAATGGACGACTCCTAAAGATCTACCGCAGGGACTAATCCTCTTGCTCACCACTCAAATGACCCCTCAAATGACGGAGTAAGTCCTTCTGATAGTGTCTGTTACGACGATTGGCCTTCTTTTTGTTTTGCCGTTTCAACGTACGCTTGTCCTTTACCAATTCGGTCAAATCGTCAGCCCGCTCAATCTTCTCAAAGTCTTCAATCTGTGTCCGTCGCATCACTCAAGGAGTCTCTTCTAGTGACATCTTTGCCCCGCGAAAAGTTCAAAGCCTATCCCTGTTCAACCCAAGACCAAACAACTTTCGCCTTAACTTTGTTAGCACATCACAACAAACACAACCGCTCATGTCTCAGCTCGATTGGCAAACCGTAAAGGAATACGAAGAAATCACCTTCAAACAACTCAACGGCGTTGCCCGTATCGCCATCAACCGTCCTGAAGTGCGCAATGCCTTCACCCCTAAGACGGTCGACGAGCTATGGGAAGCACTCATCCTTTGCCATGAAAGCCAAGAGATCGGCGTAGTCCTGATCTCTGGAGAAGGACCTTCACCCAAAGACGGCGGTTGGGCCTTCTGTTCTGGTGGCGACCAGCGCGTGCGTTCAAACACCGGCTACAAGGGTGCTAACGGAGTCAACCGATTCAACATCTTGGACGTTCAGCGTCAAATTCGCTTTATGAATAAGGTCGTTATCGCCGTAGTACCGGGTTGGGCTGTAGGCGGAGGACACAGCCTCCACGTAGTATGTGACATGACCATTGCCAGTAAAGAGCACGCCATCTTCAAACAAACCGACGCAGATGTGGCCAGTTTCGACGGTGGCTTCGGATCCGCTTACCTCGCACGCCAAGTAGGTCAAAAGCGCGCCCGTGAAATCTTCTTCCTTGGCGCCGAATACTCCGCACAAGAAGCCTTTGAGATGGGCATGGTCAACAAAGTAGTACCTCACGAAGAGCTCGAACAAGTCGCCTACGATTGGGCACAGGAAATCATGACTAAATCTCCAACTGCCATCAAGATGCTGAAATTCGGCTTCAACTTGATTGACGACGGGCTCGTAGGCCAACAAGTCTACGCTGGTGAAGCTACGCGCCTAGCATACGGTACCGAAGAAGCCGTTGAAGGTCGCAATGCATTTCTTGAAAAACGCGAACGCGACTTCTCTAAATTCCCAAAGTTCCCATAAGCTTATGCTTTCTAAAGAGTAGAACTATTAGATTTTCACTAATTTAATACTTCACCAACACCCTTTATCCATGAATGAAATGTCACCCGGAGAAACTATTCTTTTAGTACTCCTAGCTACCTACGCCTTAGTCGCAATCAAGACATCCTTTGTCGTCACTCGTCAAAAGTCATCGGTGGTACTTACCATGTTCGGTAAATTCCACAAAAGCACGAAGCCTGGTCTGAGCCTTAAAATCCCGTGGCCAATTGTAGTCAAAGACGGAGAAATAGAACTCAACATCCAAGAAATCAAAGGCGATGTTACCGTCAAAAGTTCCGACAACGCCTTCTTAACCATTCCTTGGGCCCTTCAATTCCGCGTCATCGATTCCAAAGTAGAAGAAGCCTACTACGAACTGGACGATCCCCAAGCCCAAATGAAATCCTACATCTTAAACACCCTACGTGGCGAGGCATCTAACCTTACCATGCAAGCCCTATTTAAGAGCAACGAAAGCTTTGAACGCGCCGTAGACGAAACTCTAAGCCAACGCTTCGATAAGTACGGCTACGAGATCATCAACGTCCTTGTAGACGACCCACAACCCTCCAACGAACTCAAGGTAGCCTTCGACGAAGTGATCGCCTCTAAACGCGAAAAGGAAGCCGCTCAAAACAAAGCTGATGCTGTACGTATCAAGATGATTGGTCAAGCCGACGCTGAAGGAGAAAGTCTCAAGATTAAGGCACGTGCCTTCAAAGAGTTCCGCAAGGAAATAGCCGAAGGTAACAGCGAAGCCATTAAAGCCTTCTTACATGACATCGACAACAGCATCACTGCTAAAGACGTACTTGAATTCTTCGAGGGCGTCGATCTACGCGATGCTATTCGTGACTCTTCCAAGAACCCTGGAAGTACGGTTATCATACCTGTTGACTTTAAAAACAACATCACGATTCCCATGCCCAATAAAGAGAAGTAGCAAGAGCTTACTTAAACCAACAAAAGCCGCCCAGGAAGGTCCTGAGCGGCTTTTTTATGTGTTGTATTGAAGGATGTCTTCTTGCTTTGCCGTATTCGGTTACCCCCCCCAGCAGCTCCAAGTAGTCCAGAGACTATTGGTCATAAAAAAACCCAATCTAGTAGACCTAGACTGGGTTTAGAAAAATGGCGGCGAC
>Ga0209136_1000276_pt1 | contig 37949 bp, 28 predicted proteins | sample SaaInl0LU_22_DNA_FD_184640 | JGI IMG/M metagenome (GOLD analysis project Ga0209136, IMG submission 184640) | Marine microbial communities from expanding oxygen minimum zones in the Saanich Inlet - ESP_90LU_22_DNA (SPAdes) (version 2) | ecosystem: Environmental > Aquatic > Marine > Intertidal... | reverse complement strand
CCAGGTGTTGTAACGGAAACGCATGTTGCCTGAAAGTGACACATCTGCAGCTACTGCAGAAACACTGCCCAAAGCAATAAGTGCTGTTGTTGTAAGAAGAATCTTACGCATGATAAATCTCCCTTAGAGAAGTCATTGCCACCATTGGCAACGGCTTCAACATATTATTTCTCACCAAATTAACAAGAACCGATAAAAGCAGCGCATCAAGTTTTTTCTAATATGTGATATTTTTGCAACAGTCTTGCCGATGAAGGGCTAAAGGGTTACAAAAGCTGGAAATATTTTGCAACAGACAGTCACGGCTAGGGGCAGTACAAATCATGTCAGACGAAATTTCAAAGGCGCATTCTGTCATTGCCGAGACTCTTGCCGCCATCCACGACAAAATCGCTGCGGCAGAACAGGCATATAAAGCGCAAACGGGATTTGATCGGCCGGTAACCTTGGTCGCGGTAAGTAAACGCCAGCCTGATGACCGGATTGATGCGGCACTTGCCGCCGGTCAGCGTGTGTTTGGCGAAAATCGTGTTCAAGAAGCCCAGGGCCGATGGGGGCCGCGCCGCGACCGGCACGCTGATTTGACATTACATCTGATTGGCCCGCTTCAAACCAATAAGGCGGGTGATGCTGTGGCGCTATTTGATGTTATCGAGGTGGTTGACCGGCCAAAGCTGGCAAAAGCGCTTGGTGATGAGATGAGTCGCCAAAACCGCCATCTTGAATGCTATATTCAGGTCAATACTGGCAAAGAAGCGCAAAAATCGGGCATCGCGCCTGAGGATGCGGATGATTTCATTGCCTATTGCCGTGATGAGGCGGGGTTGAAAATCACCGGCCTGATGTGTATCCCGCCGATTGAGGAAGAAGCGGCAATGCATTTTGCGCTTTTGCAAACCATTGCCAAACGCAATGATCTTTCCATTTTATCAATGGGAATGAGTGATGATTTCGAAGAGGCAATTGCCTTTGGCGCAACCGCGGTTCGTATAGGATCAGCCATTTTTGGCGCGCGTGACAGCTAGGATTTTTTAACGATTGTCCTTGTCAGTTATCATATGACCTGTCCGATGTTTCTTGGTCGCAAGATAATCTTCATTATGCGGATTGCTGGCAAGGGTCAGCGGCACCCGTTCTTCAACCTTGATCCCACATTGTTCTAGCTGGCTGATCTTGTCGGGGTTATTGGTGATCAGGCGTAAACGCGCAATGCCAAGCGCGTCAAGAATACGCGCTGCTGGTAAAAACACCCGTTCATCCGTGTCAAAGCCAAGCGCGTGATTGGCATCGACCGTATCAAGGCCATTATCTTGCAAAGCATAGGCCCGCATTTTATTCAACAAGCCAATATCACGTCCTTCTTGCGCCAGATATATCAGCACCCCTCCACCATTTTCGGCCATAAGCCGCATGGCCGCTTGCAGCTGATCGCCGCAATCACATTTTAAACTTCCAAGAACATCGCCGGTAATACATTGCGAATGAAGCCGCACCAGCGGTGCTGCAAGATCAGCGCCTTTGCCGATTAAAACGGCAAAATGATCTTCGCCACCAATTTCGGCGCGAAACATCACCACTTCGGCATCTTCAGCAACCGCCAATGGCACCCGCGCCCGCGCCGCAATGCGCATCATCGCACCAGCTTGATGATGATAGGATTCAAGATCACGCGCTTCGAGAACCAATATATTATGTTCCTGGGCAAAGCGATCTTGAGCGGCAATATCGCGAAATGGCAACCGCGCCATCAAAGCGGCGGGAAGCAGTTTGGCATTGCGTAACAATCTTGTTGCATGATCGGCAAGTGACCCGCTGCGTTCGGCAACAAGGCTGAAACCATCATCATCACCCAAACGGGTCTGGCCGAAAGCAAGATCAAATATTTGTTCGTAATGGCGGGTGGCAAGCGCGATTGTCGCTGCGGGCCAGCCTTGACGAAGTGATCGTTGAAGGCTTTTTACCCGATTTGCCGTTAGCACCAGAAGCGGGCCAGAACCGGCAAGACGGCTGAGAAAATTGATGTCTTCACCATCGGCAAATTCGGCGCCGCGAAACAGCGCTGCCTCGCCATTATTCAGCCGCAGCATGACATGGCCACCGCGCCGCAATTCCGCACTGGCACGTTCGGCTTTCATATAAGCATTTTTTGCACGCGTATCGTGCATCGTGGCGGCTCCGGTTTGTTTAAGACATATACAAGCAACGATAGAATAAGCTACGCTCGCTTGGTTTATCTGGTTAATTCCCGTATTAAGAATATGCCATTGATGTATTGAGTTGTGATAAAAAATGCAAGTGTTGTCCCCAAGCGACGGTAAAGAAGTCGTCTCTTCGTCGCGTCTGTTAATTGTTGATGATGATGCCTATCTCCGTGCGACATTGCGGCAACAGCTTGCGGTCGAGGGGTTTAATGATGTTTTTGAGGTGGGTGTTGTTGCTGATCTCGACAAGGTACTTAGCCACGCCAACCCGGATTTGATCCTTCTTGATATCCAGATGCCTGATGGTAATGGCATTGATATTTGTCAGCGTTTGCGCCGCAACGGCTTTGCCAAACCCATTGTCATGCTTACCGCCAAAGGAGCTGAGGGTGATATTGTTCTTGGGCTTGAAGCTGGTGCCAATGACTATATTACCAAGCCGCTTCGGCTTGGCGAGTTGATTGCCCGCATTCGCACCCAATTGCGCCAGTTTCGTGCGTCGGATGATGCGCGATTTGAAATTGGCAATCTTAGCTTTGTGCCAGCCAATAAAATGCTTCACGAAATTGGCAGTGAGCGGATGCAGGCCCTAACCGAAAAAGAAGCGACAATTCTGAAATTTCTATATCGGGCATTTCCCAATGATGTGACCAAAGACGAGCTTCTTGCCGAGGTTTGGGGCTTTCAAAACGGCGTGAGTACCCACACATTGGAAACGCATATTTACCGGCTACGACAGAAAATAAGCCGCTTAACCAAAAAGCAATTGGTTCTGACCATTGAAAAAGGCTATCGGCTTGCTGATTAGGCCTGTTCTTATTTAAGCTTGCCATCCATCAGTGACGATAGCGCCAAGGTTACCGCCTTGGTGCCCATATCGCCGCCAAATTCCATCGGGCGCAAACGGTTTAATGCAAAACCGGCTTCAATGGCCGCATCAAGAATCATCGCTGCATCCCCATAAGCCGGCTGATCCAGCTTTTCAGCAAGATAATCAAGCATAAGCCCTGCACTCAGGATCGCGGCAAGCGGATTGGCTTTATCTTGGCCCATAATATCCGGCGCACTGCCATGGGCGGGCTGAAACAACCCGGTTTGATCGCCGATTTCGCCGCACGCGGCCATGCCCATACCGCCAACAAGCCCACCTGCCAGATCTGATAAAATATCGCCAAACATATTTTCCATCACCATGACATCGGCAGTCCAGGGATTTCGAATAAGATCAAGCGCGGCAGCATCAACATAATTATAGGCTTTGCTGATATCGGGATAATGAGCGCCGACTTCATCAAAAATCTGCCGGAAAAAGGCCATTGAGGTAAAGACATTGGCCTTGTCAACGCATGTGACCTGACCCTTATGGCCTTTGTCTTTGCGCTTTGTGGCAAAGCGAAAAGCGAAATCATGCAGTTTTTCACTTGTCGCTCTTGTAATCCGGAGGGTTTCATCACAAACCGCATTATCAATGATTTTGCTGCGGCCATGCACTGCGGCTGAATAAAACAATCCCTCGGTGGATTCGCGGATAATGACAAGATCGATTTTACTGGCGCGTGGGTCGGCAAGCGGCATTGGCGCATTGGGATAGGCTTTGACCGGCCGCACACCGGCATAAAGCTGATAACGGTCGCGAAGCCGCAGATGTGGTGAAATTTCGGTTCCATCTTCATGTCGGATTTCAGGAAGACCAATGGCACCAAGGAAAATAGCATCAGCCGCACCAGCGGCCGCTTCACCATCTGGTTGAATATCATGGCCGGTTTCGGCGAAATAGCGGGCACCGGCAGAAATTTCGACAATCTTTGGTGCGGGGATACCGGCCTTGGCCATTGCTTTTCCGGCAAGGAACAAGGCGGCTTCACTGACATCAACACCGATGCCATCACCTTTGATCAAGCTGATTGTTGCCTGCATGTCATCACTCCGAATATGTTGCAGATGCCGTGACCCGCAGATTTACCACTGGCGCAAGCGCGCCATATAGGTTGCGGATCACAATTGAAACTTTACGGGAAAACGGATGGCTGGGGCGGTAGGATTCGAACCTACGGTACACGATACCAAAAACCGATGCCTTACCACTTGGCTACGCCCCAATCCGTTGGACGCTGCAATTTAGCGACCAAGTTCCAAGCAATCAAGCCCGTTCTTTGCCGAATGGGCGTTAAAAACACCACAAACCGCCTGATTGTCCGATGCCAGCCGGTTTGCGCCGGTTAATCGGGATGATAAATCATGCTGGCGCACGCCCAATATCCGGCATTTTGAAATTGTCTGGCGGCAATTTCGGCATTGTCGATGTGATCAAACAGCGCAAAACAGCTTGCCCCGCTTCCCGACATGGCCGCGGTGATGGCCCCTTTTAATCCCGCCAGACGATCAAGACAGTTATTTATCGCAGGTGCCAATTCAATGGCAGTTGCGGTTAAATCATTGCCAAGCTCGACCATGCCAGCCGCATCAAGATGCGACAGTGAACCGGCAAAACCGCTTTTGGGGCCGGTAAAATGGGTAAACACATCTTTTGTCGATAGCGGCATTCGCGGATTGACCAGTAAAAGCGACCCATCGAAATCCAGATCAACTGGTGTCATGGTCTCGCCAATACCGGCAATGCGCTGGCAGCCACCAGCAAGACAAACCGGCACATCGGCACCAAGGCTAGCGGCAAGGCGATAGAGCGCGTCATCGTCAAGCGGCGCTGTTGATAATCGATTGACCGCACGCAGAAGCGCCGCTGCATCAGCTGACCCGCCGCCAAGCCCCGCCCCGACCGGAATATTTTTTTCAAGCGTGATCGAAAGCCCGCCAATTACGCCGCCAGCAGCGCGAAACCCGGTCAATGCCTTCATCACTAGATTGTCATCACCACCATCAAGCCCGCCGCCAAATTCACCGGTGATTGCAAGCTGGTCATCATTTGCCAGCGCAATCGTCAAATGATCACCGAAATTGGAAAAGACAACCGTCGAATCAAGAAGATGATAGCCAGCATCTGTTTTGCCGCAAATGCGCAGAAACAGATTGATTTTGGCAGGCGCAAGAACCGTTATCATTGATTTAATTTGGTGGTAAATTCGGCTTTGAGTTCGTCTTCGGCGGCAATTGTCAGCGCATATTGCCATTTGAAACGCGCCTCGGCATGGCGGCCAATTTCCCAATAAGCATCACCAAGATGACCCGTAATGACCGCATCCATTGGTTCAAGAATGGTTGCCTGTTCCAAAAAGGCAACGGCAAGATCATAATTGCCAAGCTTGTAATGCACCCATCCAAGCGAATCGACAAAATAGCCGCTTCGAGGGCGCAGCCGCACCGCCTGTTCAATCAGCTTGATGGCGTCATCAAGATTGCGCCCATCATCGGCCCACCAATAGCCAAGATAATTCAGCGTATAAGGGTCATTTGGGTTTTTTTCCAATGCGGCTTTGAAACTATCTTCGGCAAGCTGGTCTTGTTCAAGCTGTTCATAGGCAATGCCAAGATTGCGATCAAGATCACCCGAAGCAAAGCCAAGATCAATCGCGGCAAGATAGGCATCACGCGCTTTTTCAAATTGATCCGACATACGATAAAGATCGCCAAGCTCTTTTCGCAAAAGCGCGTTACCATTGTCTTTATCGACGGCGGTTTGCAGCAGGGCAATGGCGCCGGTCATATTATCTTTGCGTTCAAGATCGATTCGTAACAGCAATTGTGGCTGCCCCCAAGCGCCAGCAACATCAATGTCATCAAGCTTGGCAATGGCGGCTTGTTGCTGCCCCATTTCATTTAGCGCCTGGGCAAGGAGAAAACGGGCGCTGTCGATTTGCGGGTCAAGATATAAAGCCAGACCAAGCCTTGCATTCAACATGCCGCTAGATTGCGACTGGCTGTTGATCAAGCTTGTATCAATGATTCCAGCGGCAATATGGCTTGCAATCTTTGATGGTTTGGTTTGGCTTGAAAGCTGGCTTTGCACCGCCTGCTTGTTAAATCCAGCGGGAAGGCGGTCGATCAATTGCGCCATTTTTGCAGCTTCGCCATGGCGGACATAAAGACTGGCAAGCTGAAGCAGAATTTGGGATGGTAAATTCTGGTGACCGAACAGCTTATCAGCGAATGCACGCATTTCAGCATCATCACCAAGATGCGCGGATAGGCGGGCCGCTTGCATGGTAAAAACGGCAGGCATATCTTGTCCGACGGGCGTGCTGGCCTTGCCGATTTTCAGCAGATGCGACAATCCGGCAGCGCCCTGCCCCTTGGCGGCTAACGCCCATGCCTTGATCACGGCGGCAACGGGCTGGGCATCAAGATTCTCGGCAATATGATCGGCCAGAACCAAAACCGCATCCCAATCTTCAAGCAAAACTGCCTTTGCGGTTGCTGGCTCGCTGGCATAGCTGGTGGTGAGGTTCAGCACTTCCATATTGCGGGCAAGCGCCGCGGCGGCATCAATATGACCAAGCTGATATTGCGTGTAAAAAGCCTGTTGCAACAGATTTGCGTTATTGCGATCAAAATTTAGCGCCGTCAGGTAAAATTCAGCTGATGCATCAACATCACGGAAATACAGCGCTTGGCGTGCGGCCAGAAAATTTGCGGCAATTGTGCCCTGAGCTGGTTCAAATTTTGTTGACGCAACCGATTTTGGCGATGGCATGGTGCTACAGCTTGCGGTCAGGATCATGCCAACAAGCAGCAGCCAATGCCGGTTTTTCAACCGCCGTCGTGACGGGGTTTCGGCCCCCGTTATTTCATTTAGATTGCCCAAAGTCACCCTCACATATTGGGGTAATTTGGCCCGCCTCCACCCTCGGGGCTGACCCACACAATATTTTGTGATGGGTCTTTGATATCACAAGTTTTGCAATGAACACAATTTTGTGCGTTGATTTGCAATCTTGGATCGCCACCATCGTCATTTCTGACAATTTCATAAACGCCAGCCGGACAATAGCGCTGTTCAGGCGCATCATATAGCGCCAGATTATGGCCAATCGGAACAGACGCATCCTTTAAGGTAAGATGGGCAGGCTGATTTTCTTCATGATTCGTGCCAGATAAAAAGACCGATGAATTACGGTCAAAACTGACAATACCATCAGGTTTGGGATAGTCAATTTTCGGCGCGTCGCTTGCCAGTTTTAAATTGTCATGGTCGGCATGATGCCGCAATGTCCATGGCGCCTTGCCGAAAAACAAATAGGTGTCAATCGCCGCATGGGCAAGGCCAAGCCAAAGACCCTTGGCAAATCCTGGCCGGATATTCCGAACCTTGTAAAGTTCGGCCCAAAGCCAGCTATCTTCCAACCGGCTTGCATAGCTTGTTGGCTCATCACCGGCCTGCAATGTTTCAAGAGATTCAAAAATGGCTTCGGCGGCAAGCATGCCCGATTTCATTGCCGTATGGGTGCCTTTGATTTTCGGAACATTCAAAAAGCCTGCGGTACAGCCAACAAGACAGCCGCCCGGGAAGGTTAATTTCGGTACAGATTGGAATCCCCCTTCATTTAGCGCCCGTGCGCCATAGGAAACGCGCCGCCCGCCAATAAATATATCGCGAACCGCCGGATGATTCTTGAAACGCTGAAATTCTTCAAAAGGCGAGAGATGCGGATTGCTGTAATCAAGCCCAACAACATAGCCAACAGCAACCTGATTGCCATTGAGATGATAAAGGAACGACCCGCCATAAGTATCGCTTGCTAATGGCCAGCCAACCGAATGCCACGCAAGGCCAGCTTTGGCTTTTTCCGGATCAATATCCCATAATTCTTTAATGCCAATGGCAAAGGTTTGCGGGTCTTTGCCTTCACGAAGGTCAAATTTGTCAAACAGGTTTTTGGTTAAATGGCCACGACAGCCTTCGGCAAAAATTGTCTGTTTGGCGTGCAATTCCATTCCGCGCATATAATTGTCGGTAGGATTGCCATCCTTGCCAATGCCCATATCGCCGGTTGCCACGCCTTTGACCCGGCCTTGATCATCATACAGGATCTCGGCTGCGGGAAAGCCGGGATAGATTTCAACGCCAAGCGCTTCGGCCTGTTCACCAAGCCAGCGGCAAAAATTGCCAAGTGAAATAATGTAATTGCCATGATTATTCATGCTTGGCGGTGTTGGCATGCGAAAGCTGCCAGTTTCGGTCAGAAACATGAATTTATCGGCGGTGACTGGCGTGTCGAGCGGGGCGCCGCGTTCTTTCCAATCGGGAATAAGTTCATTCAGGCTTCGCGGTTCAAGAACGGCACCTGACAGAATATGGGCGCCAACTTCGCTTCCCTTTTCGATCAGGCACACTTCGATGTTTTTGCCAGCCTCATTGGCCAGCTGTTTCAGCCGGATCGCCGCTGACAGACCAGATGGCCCGCCACCAACAATCACAACGTCAAATTCCATCACTTCGCGTTCCATCTTTATTCCCATCTATGTCTACATAGTTTTAAAATTCAGCCAGCTTTATGATACCATAAGAAGCCTTAAAACAGGCTTCAAGCCAATTGATCTCATTTGATGTCCATGCAAGATTGATATTGCGCATTTTTGCCCTGATGAAACAACCAAAATTCGACGGATTCTTATATGTTGGCACAAATTGATGACCGAAATGAATTGATTGCAATGCTTGCATGGCAATTGGATATCGGCGTCGATGAGGCTTTGCTTGATCACCCCAACGCCGATGCGGTGCCATTGCGGCTTGATCAGCTTTTGGCTGTTGCCGCACCGGTTACCAATCAAGATGCCAGCCAAACAGTGATCAGCGATGCGGCGCCGCAACCGCCGATGAATGCCCCAATGGCAAATTCTTTAGGGGCAAATTCTTTAGGGGCAGCCCCCTCCTCGGCAAACCCCGCCGATAAAATCATTGCCGATGGCGCTGCGCTTGCTGGAATCACCAACCTTGCTGATCTGCAATCAGGTCTGTCCAGGCTTGATGATTGCCCATTGAAACATACCGCCAGCAATCTGTGTTTTGCCGATGGCAATCCGGGCGCGCGCCTGATGATCATTGGCGAGGCACCTGGGCGTGATGAAGACCGGATGGGAGTGCCATTTGTCGGCGCCGATGGCCAGCTTCTTGATAAAATGATGGCCTCAATTGGCCTTGATCGGGCGTCGGTCTATCTAACTAATCTTTTGCCATGGCGACCACCTGGCAATCGCAGCCCAACCGCTGAGGAAACGGCGATGTTGTTGCCGTGGCTGTTTCGCCATGTCCAGCTTGCCAAGCCTGAAATTATTCTGCTTTTAGGTGGGGCGGCGGCTAAATTGGTATTGGGCAGCCATGATGGCATCATGAAATTGCGCGGTCATTGGCGCGATGTTGATTTTGGCGATGGTATGCCGCGTCCGGTTCTGGCCAGCCTTCATCCGGCTTATTTGCTGCGTTCGCCTGCGCAAAAACGCCTTGCGTTTGAAGATCTGCTTTTGCTGGCAAAACGGCTTGCTTCCACTCAGCCAAATGACGAATCAGGTTGATCCGCCAGCGGCTGCAAGGTAGGACATAAATGTGGGTTTAATTGACGATGATGATTACCAGCCAACGCCATAACGCAAGGGCCTTACCATGAGTTTCAATGCACCCGCCGATTTTGCAAAAAAGATGTTTCGGGTTCCGCTGCCCATCATGACACTTCGCATGATGTTAAGCCGCCGCCATGCAAATAATGCCGGTTCAAATGCGGTTGGTCGCTATTATATGCGGCTATTTTTGCCGGTGATTGCCATGTTTGTTTTCATGGGGCCAGCGATCGCCCTATCCCTGCCAGAACCGTTGAATGCAGCCGATGTTATTCAATATAAGCGCCTTATTGAATTGCAGAAAAACGGCAATATGAAACAGGCAATCCGCGAAATGGGCCGATTGAAAGATCCGGTTTTAAAAGGTCATGTGCTGGCGCAGCGATATCTTCACCCAACCGCATGGCGATCAAGCTATAAGGAGCTATCCAGCTGGCTTGCCGCCTATAATGATCACCCGGATGCAAGCCGTCTTTACTGGCTCGCCAAGCGGCGTAAACCGAAAAATGCACAAAGCCCGAAAGCGCCAAAACCGGGTTATTTGAATGGCTATGGTCAAGCTGGCGCGCATGGCTATCGGCCACGCATTCCGGCAAGCAATGCTGGTCGCGCCTCGCCAACGCGAACCGCGTCGATTGCCCGTTCGATCCGGCGGGCAATTCGTCGAGGCTGGCCATCGGGTGCGCTGGATATTGTCAATGATCCACAGAATAAACGCTATTTGACCGGTGCCGAAGAAGGCCAGCTTCGTGGTGAGATTGCGCATGCCTATTTTATTTTTGGTGTTGATTCAAAGGCCATCCGACAGGCCCGCTATGCGATTGGCATTGGACGGGAATATGCACAGCTGGCTTATTGGGCAGGCGGTCTTGCATCATGGCGAAGCGGTCAGATTGATCTTGCTGGCCAGTTTTTCCGTACGCTTGCCAATCTTGCCGAAGCCAATCCGGGCGAGCGCAGCGCTGCTGCCTATTGGGCGCACCGTGTTGAAATGCGCCAAGGACGCCCACTTGAATCGATTCGTTATCTTGAAGTTTCAGCGCGTGAAATTGACAGTTTTTATGGTGTCGTTTCGCGTCATGCGCTTGGCCAGCAAATTAATATTTCTTTTGACCTGCCTGAAATCGACGCCGGTTTTTACAGCTGGCTTAGCGCCCGCCCGGGTGGAAAGCGTATTTTCGCCCTGTTACAGCTTGGCGAAACCCATTCGGCCGAGCGTGAATTGCGCTATCTCTGGATGGAAATGCCCGAACAATATCGGCTTGGGGTGATGCGCTTTGCGTCTGAACAAGGCATGGCGGGGCTGTCATTTCGGGTCGCTGAAATCATTCGCAAAGATACGGGCGTTAGCTGGTATGGCGCGCTTTATCCGCATCCGCAATTTAAGGTCGATTATGATATTGACGAAGCGCTTGTTTGGGCGATTTCACGCCAGGAATCAGGCTTTAATCCACGCGCCAAAAGCAGCGCCAAGGCCGCTGGCCTGATGCAGCTTATGCCCGCGACAGCTTCATTCATTGCGCGCGATCGGGGTTATCGTGGCCGCAAAAAACACCAGCTTTTTGAACCTGAGCTCAATCTTGAGCTTGGTCAAAACTATATTCAGCATCTGCTTGATGAACCGCTTGTCGAAAGCTCGCTAATCCGGCTTTTGGCGGCTTATAATGGTGGGCCGGGTAATTTGCGCAAATGGCTTGGTAAGGTTGATCATCAGGATGACCCATTTTTGCTGGTCGAATCAATGCCAGCGCGTGAAACGCGTTACTATGTTAAAAATGTCATCTCCAATCTTGGCATTTACCGGCAACGTTTTGGCGAGACAACGCCTGCCTTGTCAGGTCTTGCTGCTGGCAATGGTGGTACATTCGTGCCAAGTGCGGCGATTGACAAAGCTCTGGTGAATTAGCTGACGCGATAAATCTAACATGCTGGCAAGGCCGGACGGACGGCCACCAGATGATGAAAGGCAAAATAAATGGATCATGATAAGCGAATTGATAAATCGATCACATTTGTGCCGGTGAATATAGCCATTTTAACGGTGTCGGATTCGCGCAAAGCCGATGATGATCGTTCGGGTGATCTGCTGGTCGGGCGGGTTCAGGAAGATGGGCATAATCTGGCCGGACGCGCCATTGTAACCGATGATTTTGACGCAATCACCGAACAGCTGGGCCGCTGGGTTGATGATAAAGCTGTCGATGTGATTGTGGCGACCGGCGGTACCGGCCTAACGGGGCGTGATGGAACGCCCGAGGCGTTTCGGGCGATTTTCGAAAAGGAAATCGAAGGTTTTGGCGAATTATTTCGCTATATTTCCTTTGCCAAAATTGGCACATCAACGGTGCAGTCACGCGCCGTGGCAGGTGTTGCTGGCGGTACTTATTTATTTTCGCTTCCCGGCTCTCCGTCGGCTTGCCGCGATGGGTGGGATGAAATTTTGCGCTATCAGCTGGATATTCGTCACCGCCCCTGTAATTTTGTTGAAATCATGCCGCGCCTTGCTGAATCGCCAACCCAGCGCCGTGGTGGCTAATGCCTGATCTCGACCATGAACGGCAATTCAACGCGCCGGTCATTGGCATTGATGAGGCTGGACGGGGGCCGTGGGCGGGGCCGGTTACGGTAACCGCAATCTGGCTTTGCCCATCTGCCTATGCTGCGCTTCCTGTCGGTATTGATGATTCCAAAAAAATAAAGCCGCTGCGCCGCGCCAGCCTTGCCGCCGCCTTGATGGCACCGCCACATCTTTATCATACCGTCTCGATCGAGGTTGGGCAGATTGACCAGATGGGCATTTTGAAGGCTACTTTTGCCGGCATGGTGATGGCGGCATCGGAACTGGCCGATAAGATGGTCAAAGCCGGATTGGGTGCGCCAGTTCATGCGCTTGTTGATGGTAACTTACTGCCCCCAGACATGCCGTTACCTGCAACCGCGCTGATTAAGGGGGACAGCCGGTCACTATCGATAGCGGCAGCGTCGATCATTGCCAAAACATCGCGCGATCAAATTATGCAGGACCTTGCTTTGGCATATCCTGAATATGGCTGGGCAAGCAATATGGGTTATGGCACCAAAGCGCATCAGGCCGGTCTTGATCAATTTGGGCTGACGCCGCATCACCGGCACAGCTTTAAGCCGATCCGCCGCTATCTGGATGCTGGCGACTAGCGCCGCGACACAGCTGTCACTTTTGATCATTTTTCCGCGCCAAGGCCAGCTGGGCGGCTGCCAAGCAAGATGCCCCTATCACAAGATAGGCATGTTCAGAGGCATTTCAGCCACAATATATTGATATCGCTTTAAGAAAGCCTGATAAGTGGTTGACTTATATTGATTCTGTGATTCTTTTAGACGCATAGCGTTGGCGTCTGGCTGGCGAAAGATGAATGAAATGGGCTTGGTCTGGTGAAAGTGAATCAAATTCTACAGGGCGATTGTATCGCCAAATTGCGCAAAATTGCCGACCAGTCGGTTGATTTGGTTTTTGCTGATCCGCCGTATAATCTTCAATTGGCAGGTGATTTGTCGCGCCCCGATCAAACGCATGTCGATGCGGTCACTGATGCGTGGGATAAATTTGATTCTTTTGCGGCTTACGATGCCTTTACTGCCGCTTGGTTAACCGAGGCGCGCCGGGTGTTAAAGCCGGATGGTGCCATTTGGGTTATTGGCAGTTATCACAATATTTTCCGCGTTGGCACGATTTTGCAGAATCTTGATTTCTGGGTCTTGAATGATGTGATCTGGCGCAAAACCAATCCAATGCCAAATTTCCGTGGGCGTCGTTTTACCAATGCGCATGAAACGCTGATCTGGGCAGCAAAATCGCAAAAATCGCGTCATGTATTTAATTATGAAGCGATGAAGGCATTGAATGATGATGTCCAGATGCGCTCTGACTGGGAATTGCCCCTTTGCACCGGTAATGAACGGATCAAGGAAGATGGCAAAAAAGCCCATCCAACACAAAAGCCCGAAAGCTTGCTAGCGCGGGTCATTTTGGCCTCGACACGGCGTGGTGATGTGATTCTGGATCCGTTTTTTGGGACTGGCACAACGGGCGCTGTTGCCAAAAGGCTAAACCGGAATTTCATTGGTATTGAACAAAATGCTGGCTATGTCAAAATTGCCAAAACAAGATTGGCTGCCGTCACGCCAATTGCCTCGGATGATCTGTTGGAAACAACCCCGCGGCGTGCCTTGCCAAAGGTGCCGTTCGGCAATTTGATTGAACATGGATTATTGAAGCCTGGTGATCGTCTGTTTGATGCCAAAAAACGGTTTCAGGCCAAGGTGCGCGCCGATGGATCGCTATTTACCGACCAGAAGCAAACGGGGTCAATTCATGCCCTTGGGGCACAGCTTCAAGGGCTGCCATCTTGCAATGGCTGGAGTTTCTGGCATGTCGAGCGTGACGGTAAACCGGTTTTGATCGACCGGCTTCGTGAAAAGCTGCGCGAAGAAATCTACCCGTCAAACCCGCAATCTTAACTGGCCTTTATCGGGCATGAAAAAGGCCGCGACGCGTTGCCGCGTCACAGCCTGTTTCTCAAAGTGCCACATGATTTAGGCAGCTTGGGCTTGTGCCTTTTTTTCCAGTCGGCGAGCATGCAAAACCGGTTCGGTATAGCCTGATGGCTGTTCGATGCCCTTAAAGACAAGATCAAGCGCCGCCTGAAAAGCAATGGACTGGTCAAAATGCCCAGCCATCGGTTCATAAGATGCGTCAGCCGCATTTTGCGCATCAACGACCGCGGCCATTTCCTTCATCACATCCATAACAAGACCGGCATCACAAATTTCATGGTGAAGCCAATTGGCAATATGCTGTGATGAAATCCGCAAAGTGGCGCGGTCTTCCATCAAACCGACATTGTGAATATCGGGCACTTTCGAACAGCCAACACCTTGATCAATCCAGCGAACGACATACCCAAGAATGCCTTGGGCATTATTCCGCAACTCGGCGCGGATATCTTCATCTGACCAATTTGGACGGCTGGCAACGGGAATCGACAAAATATCCGACCGGCTGGCGCGTGCCTTTCCTGTTAATTCGGCCTGCCGTTTGGCAACGTCAACCTCATGATAATGCAAAGCATGCAAAGTGGCGGCGGTTGGTGATGGTACCCACGCACAATTTGCCCCAGCCTTTGGATGGCCGATCTTCTGCGCAATCATATCGGCCATCATATCCGGCATGGCCCACATGCCTTTACCAATTTGCGCCTTGCCAGAAAATCCGCAAGCAAGCCCAATATCGACATTCCAATCTTCATAGGCTGAAATCCAGGCTGCGGCTTTCATATCGCCTTTGCGGATCATCGCGCCAGCATACATTGAGGTGTGAATCTCATCGCCGGTGCGATCAAGGAATCCAGTATTGATAAAGGCTACGCGTGACTTTGCCGCCCGGATACATTCTTTCAAATTAACTGTGGTACGGCGTTCTTCATCCATGATGCCAATTTTGATCGTATTGGCCGGAAGCTGTAAAAGCTGTTCGACCATATCAAAGGTTTCAACCGCAAAAGCCACTTCGTCGGGGCCGTGCATTTTTGGCTTTACTACATAGATTGAACCGGCTGGTGAATTTTGCTTGCTGGCAAAATCTGGCAGCGCCGCGGCAACTGAAATAAAGGCGTCTAAGATGCCTTCGGGGATTTCACATCCATCGGATAAAAGCACGGCTGGATTGGTCATCAAATGTCCGACATTACGAACCAGCATCAATGCCCGTCCGCGGAGTGTCTGGCTGCTGCCATCAGCGGCCGTAAAGCTTTTATCCGCATTCAGCTTGCGATTCATGATTTCACCATCCTTGGTGAAATTTGCGGTCAAGGTGCCGCGCATGATCTTGTTCCAATTGCGATAGGCAAGAACCTTGTCTTCAGCATCAACCGCAGCAATCGAATCTTCAAGATCAATGATGCTTGTCAGTGCTGATTCGACCATCACATCATTAATATGCGCCGCATCACCGGCGCCGATGGTGCCTTTGGCATCAATGATGATTTCAAGATGAAGGCCGTTCTTGATGAGGATAAGGCTGTTAGGCGCTTCGGCTTTGCCGGTATAGCCGACAAATTGGTTATTATCGGCAAGGCCTGTATGGCCATCACCCATCGCCACGGCAAGCGATCCATTGGCAATGGTAAAACCGGTTACATCATTCCAGCTGCCAGTTGCCAGCGGCACTGATGTATTCAAAAGATTGCGGGCAAAGGCAATGACCTTGTTGCCGCGAACCGGATTATAGCTGTCTGTTTTTCCGGCACCATCGGCGTCATTAATGGCATCGGTTCCGTACAGCGCATCATAAAGGCTGCCCCAACGCGCATTGGCGGCATTCAGTGAATAACGTGCATTGGTGATTGGCACGACAAGCTGTGGGCCTGCAATGGTAGCAATTTCAGGATCAACATTGCTGGTTTCGATTTCGAAATCGCCACCATCGGCATGAAGATAGCCAATGTCACTTAAAAATGACTCATAGGCGACAGGATCAATGCCGTCATCGCTATGCGCCTTTAGCCAGTCATTAATCTGGTTTTGCAGCGTTGCTCTTGTTTCCAAAAGTGCCTGATTTTTTGGCGCGAGATGATGCGCCGCCTGATCAAAACCGTTCCAGAAATCCGTAGGCGTAATGTTGGTGCCAGCAAGAATTTCGTCATTTACTAAATCATAAAGAACCGTGGCAATGGTTAAATTGCCATGGATGGTAACATCTGACATTATTTGCTCCGCTTTAGCAGGCAACCCGTGACTTTCATCGGGAAGGGGGGCATGGATGAAATTTTGTCTTTTTTAACCGAAGCGGCTTGTTGTTTCAAGTTGCAAGGCGCGTGTTTTACCGGAAATTGCTATATTTCTGGGAGTCGCTTATCTGTGTTTGGCTGTTGATGGCCAAGTTGATCAAGATTGCTGGTTTTAAGGCCGCTGCCATTTCAGCCCAGCGCCAGCCAGCGCGTCTTCGATTTGACCAACAAGCCGGTTTAGAATTGCCGGCGTTTTGCCTTCGGCGCGGGCGACAAGTGCGGCCTCGGTATTTGAGGCTCGGACAAGCCACCAACCGTCATCGGTTCGCACTCTCACGCCATCAATCAGGCTTAAGCTATCGTCGCCAAACCGCGTTTTTGCTTCATCGGCCAGCCGGTCAATGACACTAAATTTTTGATCATCAGGGCATTCAATGCGTAATTCAGGCGTTGCATGCTGCGGCGGCAAAGCATCAACAAAATCGGTAATGCTTTGTCCGGTTCTGGCCATCTGACCAAGAACGCGAAGGCCAACATAAAGCGCATCATCAAATCCGTAAAACCCGTCCTTAATGAAAATATGCCCTGACATCTCACCAGCCAATGGCGCCTCAATTTCAGCCATCCGCGTTTTCATATGGCTATGTCCGGTTTTCCAGATTTGCGCATCGCCACCAGCCTTGGTAATTAATTCCAATGCCATATCAGATGATTTCACATCGAGAATGACCGGCGCACCGGCATGTCGCGCCAAAATATCACGCGCTAGAAAAGCGGTTAAGAAATCACCTGGCACTTGACGCCCTTTGGCATCGACAATGCCAATCCGGTCGCCGTCACCATCAAAGCCGATGCCAAGATCGGCGCCAGCATCGGCAACGGCTTTTCGCAAAATGGCCAATGTTTCGGGATCAACAGGGTTGGGGTGATGATTGGGAAATGTGCCATCAATATTGCCAAACAGAACATTATGGGTGCCGCTTATTTTTTGTGTTGCTGCAATCGTCGCTGGTCCTGATGCGCCATTGCCACAATCCCAAATGACGGTGAAATTGCCGGTTTCGGCATCGGCGGTAAGGCGGTTGATATAATCGTCAAATACCGGCACCTCGCTTTGGCTGCCACCATCTTGAAGGTCGGGGCCATTTGCGCTGATGGCGCCAAGCTCTTGAATATCATCACCAAAGAAAACCGTGCCATTCATCACCATTTTAAACCCGTTATGCGTTGGCGGGTTATGTGATCCGGTCACTTGAATGGCGGCGTCGGCGTTAAGGGTAACACCAGCATAATAGAGCATCGGTGTGGGGCCGCATCCGATATCGCTAACCCGGGCGCCGCCTGCAACCAGACCATCACAAAGCGCCGCTGCCAATGCCGGTGATGATAATCGTCCATCACGGCCAACCGCGACATGATTGCCATAGCCGCGTTGGCGAAGACAGGCGGCAAAGGCAATTCCGATGGCCTTGGCATCATGCAGATTTAATGTTTCATCGATAATGCCGCGAATATCATAGGCGCGTAAAATGCTTGGATGAAAATCATGCTTCGTCATGTGAATGCCTTTGATAGAAATCTTTGCTGATGGGACTGGCGATAGGGCAATTTGTGAGGCTGTTATGTTGTGCCAAGCGATTTAAGATATCGCCATGCGGTTTTTAATCCAGTTTGCAAGTGGTTCTGCCAAATCATCGCGCGACATGGCAAAGGCGATATTGGCCTGTAAAAACCCAATTTTTGATCCGCAATCAAATCGCTCACCCGAAAAACGGAATCCATGAAATGGCACTTTGCCAATCTGGCGCGCCAGCGCATCGGTTAATTGTACTTCGTTACCAGCGCCGCGTTCTTGATTGCCAAGCTGGGCAAAAACCCCTGCTTCGATGATATAGCGGCCGACAACACCAATGGTTGATGGGGCATTTGCCGGATCAGGTTTTTCCACAAGCCCCGACACTTCGACAAGCTGTCCATGATCGGCGCCAGGGGTGATGATTCCATAAGAGCCGGTTTCGGATTTCGCAATATCCATAACCGCAACCATGTTGCCACCCTGATATGATGCGACCATTTCAGCCAAACAGCTTGGCCCAAGAATCAAATCATCAGCAAGAAGAACGGCAACGGGTTCATCATGAATCAAATGACGGGCGCACCAGACAGCATGGCCAAGACCGGCGGGTTCTTGCTGGCGAACATAGGCCACGGTTCCCGGTTCGTGAATCATGCCGCGCACGGTTTCAAGCGCCGCTGCCTTGCCTTTGGCAAAAAGCGTTTCTTCCAGTTCAAAAGAATGGTCGAAATGATCTTCAATGGCGGTTTTGTTACGGCCGGTCACAAAGATGAATTCCTCAATACCGGCAGCAGCGGCCTCTTCAACGGCATATTGGATTAACGGCTTATCAACAACGGGAAGCATTTCTTTTGGAAGCGCCTTTGTGGCCGGCAAAAACCGTGTGCCAAGTCCACCAACGGGAAAAATCGCTTTTTTGATCATTCGTGCTGTTCCTTAAAATCTGGCCGATCGAAATGGTGAAGCCACCATCACCAAGGCTTACTCTGCGGCGATAAAATAGGTCAAGTCACCTTTGATCGAAACCTTGCCATAAAAAAGGCCTAAATCCCAACTGGAGATGAATTTTGTGACCTGCCCGAACTCTTTGATTGAACAAATTTTGCCTGCCTGTTATCAAACCATAGAGCGATCATAGGAATCAATATTGTGAAAATTGCGGTCATTGGCACTGGATATGTAGGTCTCGTCTCGGGGGCATGTTTTTCTGAATTCGGATTTGATGTCACTTGCATCGATAAAGATCCGGCGAAAATTCAGAAAATCAATCAAGGTGATATGCCGATTTACGAGCCCGGTCTGGCCGAGCTTGTTGCTCGCAATGTCAAGGCTGGAAGGCTGCATTTTGATCTTGATCTTGGCGCGGCGGTTGCCGCAGCCGATGCTGTCTTTATTGCTGTTGGCACCCCGACACGTCGCGGTGATGGCCATGCTGATTTGTCATTTGTTTATGCCGCAGCTGAAGAAATAGCCAAGCATCTGTCAGGCTATACGGTTGTCGTGACCAAATCGACCGTTCCGGTTGGCACGGGCCGTGATGTTGCTGGCATCATTGCCAAAACAAACCCGGATGCAAAATTTGACATTGCTTCCAATCCTGAATTTTTGCGTGAAGGCGCAGCGATTTCTGATTTCATGCGTCCTGACCGTGTTGTTGTTGGTGCCGAAACTGACGCTGCCCGCGATGTGATGCGCGCGCTATACCGGCCGCTATTTCTGATCGAAACGCCAATTTTATTTACCAATCTGGAAACGTCTGAATTGATCAAATATGCCAGCAATGCATTTTTGGCGGTAAAGATTTCCTATATCAACCAGATGGCCGATCTGTGTGAAAAAGTCGGGGCCAATGTCCATGATGTTGCCAAGGGCATGGGGCTGGATAAACGGATTGGCAATAAATTCCTGCATCCGGGGCCGGGTTATGGCGGGTCCTGTTTTCCAAAAGATACATTGGCGCTTGTCAAAACAGCCGAACAGCATGCAAGCGATCTAAGCATTGTTGATGCCGTTGTCGGCTATAATCAGGCGCGGAAAATCGCCATGGCCGATCGTGTTATTGCCGCCATGGGTGGGTCGGTTGCCGGCGCAAAGATTGCCATTTTGGGGTTGGCCTTTAAGCCGGAAACCGATGATATGCGCGATAGCCCATCGCTTGATATCATTGATGCCCTGACCAAGGCAGGTGCGATTTTGCGGGCCTATGATCCAAAATCGATGGATGAGGCGCGCCATCTTTTGCCGCAAACTGTCACTTTTTGCGATAGCGCAACCGATTGCCTGAATAGCGCTGATGCCGCTGTTATTGTTACCGAATGGAACGAATTTCGCGCTTTGACGCCAGCGCAATTTGCCGCCGCAATGACGGGCCGCGTTCTTGTTGATTTGCGGAATGTTTATGAACCAGATGCGATGCAGGATGCGGGCTTTACCTATCTGTCGATTGGCCGCTAGCAGGCCGAAATAACGAACAAGGTAAAATATGTTTGGGTGTTTTTGAGGAAAATAAAATGCAAAAGCCTGAAATTCAATCAATTGACCATATCGTTATGCAGGCAGCCGATCTTGCGGCCACGATAAAATTCTATACCGAAATTCTGGGCATGGATCATAGTTCATTTCAGCCGCCAACAGGGGGGCCGGTGCGCCAATCTTTGCATTTCGGATTGCAAAAGATCAATTTACATGATGCGGCATCGCCCTTTATTCCGCATGCCAAAAATCCGGTAGCAGGCAGTGTTGATCTATGTTTCATCACAACGCAGCCACTTGCCGATTGGCAAACGCATCTTGCCGATCACGGCATCGAAATTGACGATGGGCCGGTTCGTAAAACCGGCGCAAATGGCCCGCTTTTGTCAGTCTATATTCGCGATCCCGACAAAAACCTGATCGAAATTTCCAACTATATCTAACCAGAAAAACGCTATTCGGCGGCCATATCAATTGGTGGTGGAAGCGTAGAAATTTGCCCAATGATTGCGATGATTTGCGGCGCATAGCGCGTATGGTTTTTCGCCCGGACATGACCATAGCCGCGGATATTCAGCATCAGGTCAAGCGCCGTTTTGATTTGATCCTGCTGGTCAGCCGATGCCGCATCGCCAAGCGCGCCAAGCCAATCAATGACCGTGTCACGATGGGCGCGTTCGGCCCGCCGATCGGTTGCATAGCCAAAAGGATCAGCCCAGCTATCGCGCAGCCATGACAAGCGCGCAAGACCGCGCAAATAGGGCGTCAACCAGCGGCCAAAGCGTATCTTGCGCGGGGCACCATCACGCGCCTTCAGCCATGCCAACATCGGCGGGGCAAGATGGTATGAAATGGCGGCATCTTCACCACCAATCGCGGTAATCTTTGTGGTAAAATCAATGCTGGTTAGATGGCGTGCCACTTCATATTCATCCTTGATTGCCATCGCCCGATATAGCGCCCGCGCCGCGGTTACGCCAATGTCGTTTGATACAATGTCGCGGCTTTTTAGCCGTGTCATAAATTGTGTGATGATTGTTTCATAGCGTGCCGCATAGGCGGCATTTTGATAGCGTGTCAATTGCGCGGCAAAATAAGCAATGGCCATATCGGGATCAGTCATTGCCGCATCATTTTGCGGAATCGTCTTTATCGCGTCAAGACAGGCAAATAGCTTGTCTGGCGCATGCGCCAGCAAACGGCCCCATTGCAAGGCGGCAAGATTATTATTAAGCGATGTGCCGTTCAGCCGCAAGGCCGCCTCAACCGCCTCAACGCCAAGCGGAATAAAGCCCTTTTGAAGCGCCCATCCAAGCATGATGATATTGCTTGATGCCGTGCTTCCCAAAAGCTGATTGGCAAGTGATGAAATGGCAAATTTGACGATGCGCTCTGGATTCATGGCCATGCCAAGACGGGACATTACAAGCGACATATCAACAACGCTTCCAATCCCGACGCCAGCGACACCCACCGGATCAATATTTTCATTGAGAATGGCACGGCTTTGGGTTTTGTTGAGAAGGCCAAGAACTATATCATTTGCCGCCACCACCGCATCACAGCCAATCAGCAAATCAGCTTCATGGCTTGGTAGCCGCACCATGCGACCATCGAGTGATTTATCGCGTGCCAGCCTGATCTGCGAGGTAACGCCACCATTTTTTTGTGACAGGCCGGTTTGATTGACGGCGGTGCCGGCAATGCCGTCAATTCGCGCTGCCATAATCAAAATACCGGCAAGCGTCGAAACGCCGGTGCCGCCAATACCAGCTATGAAAATATTACAGATATCTCCTGCTGCTTGCGGCGGCATTGGCAGTGTTATATCTGTTGGAAAGGCAGGCTTGATATTTGTCTTTGACGGGGTTGATGCATCGCTCCCACCCGCTTTTTTGACCGTGACAAAGCTTGGGCAAAACCCATTGAGGCAAGACATATCTTTATTGCATAGACTTTGATCGATCTGGCGTTTTTCACCTTCGGGCCGCATCACCGGTTTGACAGCAACACAATTTGATTTGACGGCACAATCGCCACAGCCTTCGCAGACAGCGTCATTAATCACAATTGTTTCAGGTTTGTCGGCAAGAAGACCGCGCTTGCGTTTGCGGCGTAATTCGGTTGCACAGCCCTGAATATAGATGATTGCGGTAACGCCTGAAATCGATTTGAGTTCCTGCTGCACTGTCACCATATCTTGACGATCATAGAACTGGCAATTACGGGCCCAATCGGCGCCAGTGAGCAATGCCTCGGGCTCGTCACTGACAATTGCGATTTTGACGACGCCTTCGGCGGCAAGCTGGCGTGAAATAACCCATGGTGGCTGTCCACCTTCAACCGTCTGGCCGCCGGTCATTGCCACGGCGCCATTATATAGAATCTTAAAGGTGATATTGACCCCGGCCGCCACCGCGGCGCGAATGCCAAGATAGCCCGAATGGGCATAGGTGCCATCACCGATATTCTGGAAACTATGGCTATGGCTAGAAAAGGGTGCGCGCCCAATCCAGAATGCACCCTCACCACCCATCTGGGTGTAATTGGTGATGTCGTCAGGCGTTAAAAACCCACTGATTGCGTGACAGCCAATTCCCATCCCCACTATTTCACCTTCGGGAAGCTTGGTGCTGGAATTATGCGGACAGCCTGCACAATACCATGGCGTGCGTGTGGCTATTTTGGGAAGATCTGGTTCGGTGATGTTTGGCTGTCTCATGGGGCGCGTTGCAATGCCATGCGCTTTGGCGCGTTCGCTTATCGCTGCCATCAAAATGGCATGGGTAATTTCGCCGGTTTCGGGCAAAAGGCGCGATCCATCTGGCGCTAATTTGCCGGTGATGACCGCGCGTTCGGCAAGGTTGACCACGGCGCGCGCCAATTGATCTTCAACAATGGGGCGCTTTTCTTCAACGACCATGACTTCGTCATAATATTTCGCAAACTCAACAAGGCTTGCCGGATTAACTGGCCAGGGCATAACGACAGAAAATAAGCCAATGCCCGCTTTTGCCGGATCATCAATGCCAAGGCTTGCAAGCGAGTCATTGACCTCACAAGTCGTTTTGCCAACCGTCATGATGCCCAGCTTGCCATTGGCTGGCTGGCTGGCGATCACGCTGTTGATATTCTGTGCTGTTTGAAAGCGGCTAACGGCCGGAAGACGAAGATTGAACAGCCGGTCTTCACGAAGCAATGCCGGATCATGGCGGCCAATATGAACTGGCCCTGATTCATCACTTGCGGCGATTTCAGGGCGAATCTGGTCAAGATCAATAATGCTGCTGGCATCGGCCGTATCAACAACAATTTTCATGCCGACACAGCATCCCGCCAAACGCGATAATGCAAAGGCCTGTAGCCCCATTGGAATAATGTCATGGATTGATCGCGGATAGAAAAATGGCACACCGGCGGCAATGAATGTCTGTTCGGATTGATAGGCAAGAGTTGATGATTTGCCAGTGGCATCATCGCCAACCGCCAATACCATGCCGCCATATTTGGCAACGCCGCCCATATTGGCGTGACGAATGGCGTCAAGCGCGCGATCCAGCCCCGGCCCCTTGCCATACCAAAGGCCAAACACCCCATCAATTTCGGGCTGATCATAAAGATGGATATGCTGGCTTCCCCAGATTGCGGTTGCCGCCAGCTCTTCATTGATTGCTGGCTGGAAAGTCACCCCGTCTTTTTCCAGAAGGTCAAGATTGCGGTTCAATTCAAGATCAAGCCCGCCAAGCGGCGACCCCGGATAGCCACTGACAAGACCACGGCTATTGATGCCCTGCTCGCGGTCAAGACGCGCCTGTTCAAGAAGTAGGCGAACCAATGCCTGCGTTCCGGTCATATAGGCCGGACCATGGCGGTTTATATAACAATCACGAAGCCTTATTTCGTCCATCAAACACCTTTTGGCTACATAGATGACTGCCGCCTTTTCAAATTTAGTAAACCATAAAAAACGAGGTTAGAAAAACATGTTTTTGCAAGATAATGGTTTCTGGTTTTCTGGTGGTGACTATTGGTAATGTTTTTGGCCGTAATGTCTTTGGCGATTTTTGCTGGTTATTTTTAAATGCAGTTCTGCTTGGCAAGCCCGTTTTGATTGGCCAATATATCTTGCTGCCTCAAATCGGGTGGGTCATGGTAAGCAACAGTGCAAAAGGCTAATCACGCGCTAAAGTCACGATATAAAGGCAGAATAAATGGCAGACCAGTTTGATTATGTGATTGTTGGCGCTGGCACCGCCGGATGTGTTTTGGCAAATCGGCTGACCGCCTGCGGCACCTATTCGGTTTGTCTTTTGGAGGCTGGGCCGCCTGACTGGAATCCGATGATTCATATTCCAGCTGGTTTTATCAAAACACTGGTCAATCCTTCGGTAAATTGGATGTATCAAAGCGAGGCCAGCAAAGGCACGAATGGCCGGACAATTCCTATGCCGCGCGGCAAGGTTCTTGGGGGCTCAAGTTCAATCAATGGCTTGATCTTTAACCGTGGTCAGAAAATGGATTTTGATGTTTGGGCGCAAAAGGGCAATCGTGGTTGGTCTTATGATGATGTGCTTCCTTATTTTCGCCGCTATGAAAAACATGAAAACAGCGCCGATGCCAGCTATCGGGGGCAAACCGGCGAGATGACCATTACCAATCTTGCCTGGCGTGATCCGCTTTGTGAGGCCTTTATTGATGGTGCTGAAAGCATCGGCATTCCGCGCAATCCAGATTATAATGGTGCCTATCAAGAAGGCACATCCTATGTCCAGCGCACCTCGACTGGTAAATTGCGGATGAGCGCCGCGCGGGCCTTTTTAAAGCCTGCCCGCAAACGGCCAAATCTGCATGTAATCACCAATGCGCATGCAACAAAAATTCTGCTTGATGGCAAGCGGGCTATTGGCGTTGCCTTTCATCGTGGCGGTGCGCAAGGCCGTGCAGAAGAAGTGATGGCAATGCGCGAAGTGATCGTTGCTGGCGGCACCATCAATTCACCGCAACTATTGCAATTATCGGGAATTGGCCCCGCCAAACTGCTGCATGATCTTGGTATTGGGGTAAAGCATGAATTGGCTGGCGTTGGTGAAAATTTGCGTGATCATTATGGCACACGGCTGACGGCACGTGCCAAGAATGTCAAAACGATTAACGAGCTTGCCCGCGGGCCAAAGCTGGTTGGCGAAATTGCCAAATATTTTCTTGGGCGGCGGTCGATCCTCGAATTGGGGCCAACCTTGGTCTATTGTTTCTGGCATTCGGATGAAACGGTTCGCAATGCCGATCTTCAGGTCAGCTTTACGCCGGCAAGCTATAAAGAAGGTTTGCAAGCATGGCTTGATGATGAACCGGGATTTACCCTTGCGACTTGGCAGCAACGCCCCGAAAGCCTTGGCTATGTTCGGGCAAAAAGCAGTGATCCTTTTGCCAAGCCGTTGATCCAGCCAAATTATCTCGACCATGAAGAAGACCGGCGTGTGCTTCTTGCGGGGATCAAGCTTAGCCGCCGTTTGATGAATACCGAACCTTTGGCGCCCTATTTTGATTATGAAGGCTATCCCGGCACGCATATTCAAAATGATGATGAATTGCTGGATGTGGCGCGCCAGCGAAGCACGACAGTTTACCATCTGATGGGCACTTGCCGTATGGCGCCAGCAACGGATCCAACGGGTGTTGTTGATGATCAATTGCGTGTTCATGGCATGCAGAATTTGCGCGTTATTGATGCGTCAATCATGCCAACGATGCTGTCGGCGAATTTGAATGCCGGTGTTTTGATGATTGCCGAAAAAGGCGCTGATATGATTCTTGGCAAACCACCGCTTTAACGTAAATTTGTGGCGCTGATTTCCTTGGCATGTCGCGCTGATATGGCGCCGTGGTGAAGAATAAGTTGTCATGGTTGGATGAGGTGCGCTATGTCTGTAGGCGCAGCTTATTTACCTGAAAATATTGTTTTTGATCCAGTGAAAAGGTTTCCTTATGCGCAGTTTACAACGTCCGGGCCGGTCTCCGGTTCTTGCCCCTGAAGGCATGGCAAGCACATCTCATCCCCTGTCAACACAAGCTGCGGTGAATATTCTGCAAAATGGTGGCAATGCGATGGATGCGGCCCTTGCCGCTTGTGCTGTTCAGGCGGTTGTCGAACCTGAATCAACCGGCATTGGCGGCGATTGCTTTTGCCTTTATTCTGAAGGTGGCAGTGACAAGGTGATTGCGCTGAACGGATCGGGCCGCGCGCCAATTGGGCTTAGCGCCGAATGGCTGATCGAACAGGGCATTCATGAAATTCCGCAGCAATCGCCCCACGCGGTTACCGTGCCAACCGCGGTTGATGCGTGGGTTCAGTTGAACCGTGATTACGGGTCGCGCCCGCTTGGTGATCTATTGCAACCAGCGATTAAATATGCGCGTGATGGCTTTGCCATTGGCCCGCGTGTTGCAGCCGATTTCAAAGCCAGTGCTAACCTGATCAAAGGTGATGCTGATACTAGTGCGCTGTATCTTCGTGATGGCGAAAACTATAAAATGGGTGACCGGTTCTCCAACCCGAATCTGGCCAAGGCAATGGAAGAAATTGCCAAACATGGCCGTGACGGATTCTATAAAGGCTGGGTTGCTGACGATATTCTTGGCAAATTGCAATCTTTGGGCGGGGTGCATTGCGCAGCTGATTTCGATGCAGCGATTGCTGAATATGTGACCCCGATCAAAACCAATTTCAGAGGCTATGATATCTGGGAATGCCCGCCAAATGGGCAGGGCGTGATTGCGCTATTATTGCTGAACATCATGTCGGGTGTTGATAAATTTGGTGATCACCCGATTTCACTTGAACGCATGCATCACGAAATCGAAGCTGGGCGTCTCGCCTATCGCGATCGGTCGCTTTATCTTGCCGATCCGGCTTTTTGTGATGTTCCGGTTGATGATCTGTTGAGTGCTGATCACGCCGCCGCCATTCGGGCGCAGATCAACCCGCAAAAGGCGCTTGAAGATTTGCCGGAAACCAGCCTGCCGCGCCATAAAAGCACGGTTTATATTTCAGTGGTCGATAAGGATCGCAATGCCTGTAGCCTGATCAATACAGTGTTTCATAATTTTGGCGCCGGATATGTTGCGCCAAAATCGGGCATTATTTTGCAAAATCGGGGTCAGGGATTTGTGGTAAAGCCTGGTCATCCAAACTGTATCGAACCTGGCAAACGCCCGCTTCATACGATCATTCCGGGCATGGCCACCAAAGATGGCAAAACGGTAATGCCATTTGGTGTGATGGGCGGTGAATATCAGGCTTTTGGCCATATGCAATTTTTGACTCGTCTTTTTGATTATGGGATGGATATTCAAGAAGCGCAGGATATGCCGCGTTTTATGCCCGATCCCTTTAGCGATGTTGTCGAAGTCGAGGAGCCCATCAGTGATGAATTGCGTGATGGGCTTCGTGCGCTTGGCCATAATATCCAGCCAGCGGTAAAGCCGATTGGCGGGTCGCAGGCAATCTTTATTGATTGGGATACGAATCTGCTTCATGCTGGATCTGATCCGCGAAAAGACGGATGTGCGATTGGCTATTAGGGGAAAAACCCATGATCAAAGGGTTGGAAAATTGATGAAAATTCTTCACTGGATCAAAAGCTTTGGGCGTGTCTTTGTCTTTTTGCCGGTATTCTTATTTTTGGGGGTTAATGTGGGCGCGGCCGATTTATCATATGACATTATTGCCGAAGGCGATGGCGAAACAGCGCAGAATGGGATGCAAGTATCAGTGCATTATCAGGGGCGCTTGACCGATGGCACTATTTTTGATGATTCACAAAAACGTGGCGTGCCGTTCAGCTTTATCCTTGGCAGTGGACAGGTAATACCGGGCTGGGAACAGGGCATTGCCGGCATGAAGATTGGCGAAAAGCGCGTTTTGACAATCCCGCCAGAGCTTGGCTATGGCGCAGCGGGTGCCGGCGGGGTAATCCCGCCAAATGCAACGCTGGTTTTTGATGTCGAGCTTGTCGCTGTCACCATACCGCCGAAACTGGCCGATGCCACACCTGCCGAGTTAAAAGCTGCCCAGAAAAAGGGCGTTGTGGTGATTGATATTCGCCGCGCTGAGGAATGGGCAGAAACGGGAATCATTAAAGGCGCGCATACCATTACCGCCTTTACCCAATCGGGGCAGTTGCATCCTGAATTTCAGACGAAATTCACCGCCATTGTGCCAACGCCAGATACGCCCGTCATGCTTTATTGCCGTACCGGAAATCGAACCGGCGTTATTGGCAATGCGCTTGTCAGCCAGCTTGGTTACAGTGATGTCACCCATTTGAGTGATGGCATTGTCGGCTGGACCGCAGGCGGTGCGCCGGTCGTTCCATTTAAGCCATAGGCAAAGTCTGTTGGTTTTATGTCGTTATTTGCTGGTCAAATTTGACGATCCGGGGCTGGTTTTTGCGCATATCAATTGTGAGTTTGTGAAGATTTTGCCATGCGTTTAGTGACGGGAATGCTGTGTTCATCATTGTTTTTGCTGCTTGCCTGCGCGCCACCAGATAGATCAATTCTCACCCGCGATGGCGATGAGACTCTCGATTGCGCCGCGTTAAAAGCCGAATTTGATTTTGCCGCCGAGCTTGGCGAAAATGCACCAGCACGCCGGCGTCATATCAGGGCGCTTCAAGACGAAAAGCAATGTGTGACGCCGCCAAAAATCTCAATATCAATTGGCGTGTCAAAATCCTTTAACTGATGGTGTTGCCGGTCTGTTGCAATGGCGATATTGCGGCGCATAGATTTTCAATCATGCATCTTGGCAAAGGGGCAAAGCCGTTGACGCCAGACGGTGATTAGATTGCGGTCTAGACGCCAATATCATTGATTCAGATCATATCGCCAATCATGTCTCCTTGGCGCAATCAGCCGTCGGTCATATGCCCGATTGGACACCAAACGCCAATTCCAGAGCGTTAATCGCTTAGAAGCCGCCACTAATGTGCAGGCCTATGGCCCTTGGATCGCCGCGCTTGAACCAACAGCCTTGCTTGGCGAAACCCGGCTCTTGGATTAGGATTATTTCAGCACTTATCTATTCAGAATGACTTTGGCGGGAGGAGTCACAATGATTACGAAGTTGCGTTACAAGGCCGTAGTTAGAAAGTCGGCTGAGCAAAGGAAATGAATAATAATATTATTCAAATCTATTGACGCAAGCGCAAATCAAGCCCGCCTAAAAAACCAAAAGCGTCGTATCTATATCCGGCATATAGTCGTCTTATGATTGAGACGGCTATTTTCCTAACGCAGCATAATTTTTGCCTCTTGGCTGATTTGCCGCAGGCCAGCATCAATACGGTTAATTGGTACTGATGGAAAGCCAATCCGAAAGGCGTTTTTCGGCTTTCCCTTGTCAAAGAAAATATGTCCGGGTTCGATCAAAACGCCACGTTTTTGTAGCCGGGTTGCAAAAACATCTGCATCAAAATGTGACGGTCCAGTCAGCCAGAAAGATGTACCGCCAGTGGCATCGCCTTGCACAAACATTGGCAAAAGTCGCTTAATCCCTTCATTCATAAGATGCCAGCGCTGTGAATAGATTTGCCGTAAATTTTTGAGATGTGCATCATGGTACCCATGTGCCAGAAACATGGCAGTGGTTTCCTGAACGATGCTTGGCGGGTGCCGGACAGTTAAGCTGCGGATAATCTTTGCCGCGTTAATGATTTCCCGCTGCGCTACGATAAATCCAATGCGAATACTCGGCGACAGGGTCTTTGATAAGCTGCCTACATAAATTACGCGGCCAGTTTTATCGTGGGACTTCAGCGCAGGGCGTAGCTTTAGATGCCCAACAAGGCCGATCTCATAATCATCTTCGATAACCATTGCGCCGGCAGTTTCGGCTTTATCAAGGAGCTGTAGCTGACGGTCTTCGGGCATAACAACCATAGTCGGGAACTGGCATCCGGGTGTGACATAAACGAATTTGAAAGCCGCTGGCAGCATCGTTGGATCAAGGCCATCACGATCAACTGGTACGGGGACAATCTCGTTATTATAGAGGTGGAATAAATGCCGTGCTTCCTGATAGCCTGGATTTTCAAAAGCGATCGGTCGATTGTCGTCATTGAACATGGTCGCTATGATGCTCAGCGCATGCTGGGCGCCAACAGTGATTAGGATTTCATCCTCGGCCACGTCAATACCGCGGTGATGCAGCAAACGTTGGCGCAGTTGAAAGACAAGGTCGGGGCAATCAACATCCACCGCCTCGCTGGTCCAGATTGGCAGGGCTTTTCGGCCAAGCGCAAGGCGCGAACATTCCCGCCAAGCCTCGATGGGGAATAATTCAGTGTCAATTTGATTATAAACGAAAGGGAAGCGAAATTCGGCCCAGCGTTTTGGCTGGCTTGCGCGTAATCCGGGGGCAGGCAGGCGGCAATTAACAACCGCAGGTGCCGGCTTCAATTGTGCTGCTGGTGGATGCAAAACAGCCTGTGTTTCATCACTATCGACCGCTGGCAATGCCATGCCGACATTAAACCCAGATCGGTTGCGCGATTCGAGAATACCAAGGCCCACAAGGTCTGAATAAGCCTCATAGGCACTGTTCTTGGAAACATTCAGTTGACCCGCAATATCGCGGCAGGAGGGCACTTTTTCGCCCTGCTGATAGACGCCACTGACAATGCGCGAGCAGATTGCGCGGCGCACCAGATCCTTTTTGCCTATCTCAGGCAGGTCAGTTGGCACCGCAGCATTTTTCGGGTCTATACTCACCTCATCTGTCCGCTAGAATCTGCCATCGTTTGATTCCCACGCAAAATCCTATCACAGTTAAATTTTTTGAGTCGCAAATATCGGGCTCCCGTTGCATGTTTCACCCGCTAGTCGCGATCCATATTGTCTTGGTTTGCAGATATTGCTCTAATGCTTCGGTTCCGTTGTCACGCGCTAGCGAGCCTGATTGCTTATAGCCGCCAAATGGGGTTTTTATATCACCTTCAGAAAATCCATTCACCGAAACGGTTCCGCATGGCAATCGCCGCGCCATGGAAATGGCCCTGTCAATATCGCGGGTGAACACAGTAGCATGTAGGCCGTAATCAGTGTCGATGGCGATGGCGAGTGCTTCTTCTGGTGATGATACTGGCATGATACCAAGTACGGGGCCAAAAATTTCATCACGGGCAATGGTCATGTCATTTGTTACCCCGTCAAAGACCGTTGGCGCAATGAACTGGCCAGGGCCAGCAACATCGCCGCCGACAATCAGTCGGGCGCCTTCCGAACAGCCCTTGTTGATATATCCCATCACCTGCGCCTTATGTTCGGGTGTGATCATTGACCCGATGGTTGTTTCGGGATCCAGCGGATCACCAAGCTTGAAGGCAGCGACACGCTTTAAAATCTTATCCATGAAATCATCGACCAATGGCTTGGCAATAATCTGTCGCATATTGGCCGAACAATTTTGGCCGCCATTCCAGAAAGCCGCCATCGCAGCATGCTCGATCAGATCATCATTGATTGCCGCATCATCAAGAACGATGAACGGGCTTTTTCCGCCCATTTCAAGACCAACGCTTTTCAGGTTACTGTCGCCGGAATAGCGCATGAACATGCGTCCAACCTCGGTTGAACCTGTAAAGGAAACAGTGTCTATATCATCATGCCTTCCGATCGCTTGGCCGGCAGTCTCACCAAGCCCGGGAAGTATGCTGACCACGCCAGCCGGAACACCGGCCTCATTTAATAATGCGCCAAGCCTGATGGTGCTAAGCGGTGTCTGTTCGGCTGGTTTCACCACAATCGAGCAACCAGCAGCAAGGGCCGGCGCAATTTTCCAAACAGCCATCAGAAACGGAAAATTCCAAGGGAGAATTGCCCCAGCAACACCGGCTGGCTCCTTAACGATAAGCGCCATTGCATCAGGGCCCGTCGGGGCGATTTTGCCAAAGGTTTTGTCGGCCAGCTCTGCATACCAGCGGAAAAATGCCGGCGCTTCAGTGCCAACCTCATGTAGACAATCATTGATGGTTTTTCCAGCATCCATACTTTCCAGAACGGCAAGTTCTTCTTTGTTCTGTTCGATTAGCGTCGCTAGTTTCAAGAGTATTTCTTTGCGATATTCAGGGGCTGAACGTGACCAAGTGCCTTCATTGAAAACGCGGCGGCCAGCAGCGACAGCACGATCCACATCAGCAGCTTTGCAATGGGAAAAGCTAGCAATGATCTCTCCGGTCGCCGGATTTGACGTCTCAAGCCGGCTACCATCGGCGGCATCACAATAGACTCCGTCAATAAAGGCCTGCGTCGTCAGGCTGATATTATCTCTGATAGAATGAAAATGTGTCTTGGTCTGGGACATGGCACGCTCCGTGGCAATGGCAATTGGAGGACAAGGGCAGTCTATTTTTGATTATAGGCTATTCAAGGTTACGGGCAAATTTGCGAATATCGGCAATCAGCAATTCAGGCTGTTCCATTGCCGCGAAATGCCCACCGCGCGGCATTTCAGTCCATTGGGTGACATTATAGAGGCGTTCAGCATAGGTTCTTGGCGGCCAAGCCAGCAATTCTCTGGGAAACAACGCACAAGCCGTTGGCACCTCAACACGGCGGCCCTCTGGCGATAAAATACGGCCGCCTTCTTCGCGGCGCCCGTAATAGATCCACGAGGCCGTATTGAAGGTGCGCGTGACAATATAAACCATGATATTGGTCAAAAGCTGGTCTTTGGTATAGACACTTTCAACATCATCACCCGTCGTGTCCGACCATGAATTCATCTTTTCCAGAATCCAAGCCGCAACGCCAACCGGGCTGTCCATCATCGCATAGCTGAGTGTCTGCGGGCGTGTCGCCTGTTGCGTGCGATAACCATTTTCCATGATCTGATCGATTTCGAATTGATCTGCCCAAGCCTGTTCTGCGGCGGTTTGCGGCCCATTTGGATGGCGCATTGTCAGGATATTGATATGGATTGCGCGGCAAGCCGGGGCATGATCATAACCGAGGAAGCTGGCGATAGCCCCGCCCCAGTCGCCGCCTTGGGCGATGTAGCTATCATAGCCCAAAATGTCTGTCATAAGGCTGTTGAAGGCACCCGCCATCCGGCGTGGCCCCCATGGGCGTGACGGACGGCCAGAAAAGCCAAAACCGGGCAGTGACGGTGCAACCACATCAAAGGCATCTTCAACATTGCCGCCAAAACGTTCTGGGTGTGCCAGCAGGTCGATGAAATCGAGGAATTCAACCACAGTGCCCGGCCAACCATGGCTGATGATCAACGGTTTTGGATTGGGCCCACTACCTTTTTCATGAATAAAATGCAGGTCAACGCCATCGACCGGCGCGGTGAAATGATCAAACCGGTTGATTGCCGCCTGCTGTGCATACCAGTCGAATTCCTCAACCCAGTAAGCACAAAATTCCTTCATGTAATCCAGATTGACACCATAATTCCAGCCACCATCATCGGGCATTTCGTGCCACGGATAGGCGGCAACGCGTGCCTTTATCGCTGCAATCGTTTCTTCAGGTACGGTGAAATGGAAGGGAGTTTGGAGCGCCATGATATTCTTTCTTATCTGAACTGTAAAATCGGTTTGCCGCACTTTGGCACCAAGAAAACAAACCATGCAAATCATGGTTTCATCAGCTGACCTGTCTGACTTATCCAAAAAATACAGCACAGGAAAAGGAGCAGAAATTGGTTTTTATAGGGACAGATTCAAGATTTCAGACGGTCAAGACAGGCATCTAAGACACATTCGAAACTTTTAAAAAACAAATCAAACATCTGAATTTATTATATAATAAATAAATTTATGAATCTTCCCAATGATGTCTGGAAAATTTAATCGGCGCCATCTGTCCTTATTATTAGAGCACTCTGTACCTTTTTTGTGACGGTTCGGATGGCAATGATTGACCGTGACGAAACATCAATATTGAACATTGACCAAAATCAAACACCAAGGCATTGCCTTGAGACATACGGGAGCAGTAAATGAAACAGAATTCATTCTGGAAAGCAGCGCTTATGACAGCGGCCATTCTTTTTGGCGCCCAGAGCGCAAATGCCGAGACTGTGCTTAAACTCGGAACCACTGGTAGATTGGGTATGCCAATCGGTGATGCTATTGATCAGGCGCTGATACCTGCCCTTGAAAATGCGTCCAGTGGAAAGATGAAAATCGAACCTCATTATCAAAGAAGTTTATGTGCCGAACAAAAATGTGGTGAACAGGCCAACCAAGGACTGATCGCCCTATGGACCAGTTCAACGGCAAATTATGGTAACTTCGGGTCAGAACTCGCCATTTTCGATTTGCCGTTCATTTTCAAATCACTCGAAGATGCGAAAAGAATTTCAAATGAATGGTTGGCAGAGCGGCAATGTAAGCTGGCGCTTGAGAATGCGGGCCATATTTGTCTTGCGGTATATTCGAGCGGTGGATTTAGACAGCTTGGGAATGCAACGAAACCGATCCGTCTTCCTGAGGACATGAAAGGTCTCAAATGGCGGACGACCAAGAGCCCAGTTGAGTTTATGCTTGTGAAAAATTGGGGCGCTGTGCCGACACCCTATGATTGGAGCCAGCTGTATCAGGGCCTGCAATCTGGTGTGGTTGAGGGCCAGTATGTTGCGACCCCTTGGCAGCATGTCGCAAAACTCCACGAAGTTGCAAAATATTTCACTGAAATCGGCGGTATGTGGTCTGGAAATATTCTTGCCATGGATGCAAAGCAGTACAATGCGCTGTCTGCAGAAGAGCGGAAATGGTTACACAAAGCTGCCGATGCTTATGGCGAAAAAGTGAACGAGTTGGACAATGCATGGATCAAGAATGGCGAAGATGCGATTAAGGCATCTGCAAAAGAGTGGTATGTTCCATCTGAAGCCGAATTATCGAAATGGAGAGAAGGTGCGATTGGCGCTTGGTTAGATGCTAAGGGCACGTTCGAGCCCGAGGTTGCGAAAAGAGTGCTTCTTGAACAAGGCATGGATAGCTTTGTTGCACAGCTGGAAAAAGCTGGCGCGCTATAGACAGAATTGTCACCTTAACGCGGAAAAGATCTTTTATCGTTAAAGCTGAACGCTAAACGGTCTTTTCCCTAACTAATTCATTAGATTTGGGTAACCATGGAAAGCCTCATTCTACTAGGCCTATTATTGTTTTTGATCCTGTGCGGCGCGCCCATTGGTTTCACTCTTATTTTGATACCTTTCTTCTATATTTTGATTACCGACGCGGTTCCGCTTATCTTAATCCCAAGCCAAATGTTTACCGCAATCGACTCCGTTCCCCTGACGGCAATTGCCTTTTTCATGTTGACGGGTGAATTAATGACAAGCGCAACGATCACCGATCGGCTTGTTGCATTGAGCCGGTCACTGATTGGCCGCCTGCGTGGCGGGCTGGCGCAAGTAAATGTTCTGGTAAGCATGTTTTTTGCCGGGATGAATGGTTCAGTTGTCGCCGACACAGCCACCGTGGGTGCATTAGTCCTGCCAGCGATGAAAAAGGCTGGTTACCCACCCGCATTTTCCGCTGCGGTCACGGCTGTTAGTTCGACGATTGGCGGCATTATTCCGCCGAGCATCATGATGATCGTCCTTGCTAATGCAACTGAAATTTCGGTCGCTTCCTTGTTTGCCGCTGGCATTATTCCTGGTTTGCTGATTGGTGCAGTGATCATGCTAATCAATCACTATTTTGCCGTAAAATATGATTTTGAGCGGAGCGATGAAAAATTTTCAGTGCGGCGCGCCGGACGCGAATTATATCGGTCTTCATTCGCCCTGTTGATTCCAGTGGTTCTGGTTGGGTCAGTTATGGGGGGCGTTGCGTCAGTGGTTGAGGCGGGTGCTATCACTGCAGTTGTCGCCTTATTTACTGGGGTCTTTGTCTATCGAACCATCAAATGGAAAGACTGTGCTGGCGCCTTCCGTCGTGCGTTCCGTAATTCAGCCATGGTATTTATCATCATCGCGGCGTCAGGACCGTTCAGTTGGTTGCTGACCTCGCTTGGTGCAATCGGTGATCTTGAGAATTGGTTGATGAGCCTTGCTGACTCGCCCTTGCTTTTCATTCTGGCGATAATGCTTTTTATTTTCTTACTTGGCATGGTCATGGACTCGGCCGTGAATATTATCGTCGTCGGCCCGGTTCTCGTTAACGTGATGGCGCAGGCTGGCTTTCCGGAGGTTCAGGCCGCTGTTGTCGTTATTGTTGGCTTTTTGATCGGTTCGGTAACACCGCCGGTAGGCGTTGCCTATTTTACATCTGCGACCATCGCTCAGGTAAGATTGGAAAAAGTAGCCGTGGCTTTGGTTCCCTATTTGGCCGGGCTTTTTTTACTTTTATTTTTCATCCTTGTCATTCCTGAGCTGACGATGTTTCTCCCCGGAATTATGAGTTAGGTCAAAGCTATGCTGCAACTCCTGAATAAATTTGACCGATTTATCTACCGTTTTTTGGAAGCGATGTGTTCATTGTTTCTGGCGCTTATGGTTGGCTTCACAATCTATACTGTTGTCATGAGATATGTTTTCGCATCCCCGCCTGTTTGGGGGGATTTGCTGACTGTTTTGAGTAATATCTGGTTGATGTTTATCGCGCTTTCGTTGACCGCCAGAGACAATGAGCATATCGCTTTGAACCTTATATATGAAAAGCTACCCGCCCGATTATCACTCTATATCCGCCAGTTCTGGAAGCTGATGATTATTTTGGTTGGCATAATTCTCATCATTTATGGCATTGATCTTGTCGAAGGCATGCGGGGTAAATATTGGGAGATGTGGCATTTTGAATTTACCGCACAAGGCATTGAGTTCAAGGAGAACTATATGCCAAAGAAATATGCAGTCATTATCCTGCCGCTTGCCGGATTTTTGACAGCTATAGGCGCCTTTATCTGCTTTCTAAAGAAGATCTAATAGCCGAAGGTGATATCGCCAAGATGGCCGGCACTGGCGCTTGAGTCATTTAAGGCGCCAAACTTATTTGGTTAGAATCTTGTTTGGTCCAGCAGCGACGTTCTGCCCTGTCAATCTCCAGAATGTGAATTCCAGCCCTTTGCGCCAGCTTGATCTCGCGCAATTCATAAAGGTCAGCCAGCGGCGTGTGGCGCGTAGCCAACTGATTCTGATTTTGTTCGCTGGGATACTTCAACCTTACGCCTGTTAAAGCGATGCTGAAGGTCTGATGGAATTGACCGCGAGGCGTAAAAAATTTCGTTTCATTGGTAAAAATATATCAGCAATTTACCCCACATCATAGGACGCCAAAGGCCAATTCCAGAGCGTTAATCGCTTAGAAGCCGCCACTAATGTGCAGGCCTATGGCCCTTGGAACATGAGAAATTGGAGCGGGTGAAGGGTAGTTCGATGCCTACCCACAGCGCCAATTCGTAACT